>Ga0307515_10008811_pt1 | contig 19590 bp, 16 predicted proteins | sample 17_EM_MG_FD_194513 | JGI IMG/M metagenome (GOLD analysis project Ga0307515, IMG submission 194513) | Populus trichocarpa ectomycorrhiza microbial communities from riparian zone in the Pacific Northwest, United States - 17_EM | ecosystem: Host-associated > Plants > Roots > Unclassified | place... | reverse complement strand
CCTTCCGCTCGCGCCCCGAGCGACCGAGCTCGCTCTCGTCCCTCCAGGCGCTGACGAGCAACTCGATGGCCGGGAACCACATCGCGGGCCAGCAGACGCCGACGCCGCTCACTGCCGAGGCGCTTCAGCAGCTCGCGAGGCGCACTGAGCGCGGTAGTGTGATGGTCGAACGCCTGAGCAGACGGGTCAGCGCACCTGGAGAGATGAACACGCGGCAACCAGGAAAGCAGCAGCAGCAGCAACGCAGGAACATGCGGGGCGGGTTCTAGATCGCCTCCAAGAACTCGGTTTGGACTCTGTATACCCCCCGTCCAATCCCTCATTTGTTCACCTGCTCTGGTCTCTGCTTCCCTGTTTTTGTTCGTGTTGGATTGACTCCGACCTCCCTACCCCCTGTGCTACTGCCCACCACGTTCTGCCTGCATGTGCCATTATAGCTTCACTTCTATGTGCCACCACCACCATCATGTTTGCCAACCCTCCTTGGCCCTGTCACCTGGTCACAGTCGCGACTCGCCAATATCATCCCCCTTCCATTTCTTGCACATTCGAGTTTAACCGGTCAACACCACGGACGTTTTACCCACCCCACATACCTACTTACCCAACATTCGCAGTCTCTTATCACAGTCTGGCCTACTATTTCCTTCTTTACATGTCCTTCCTTCTTCACGCTCATTCATCCTCGCATTTTTGCTTTCTTGTATTCCATACCACCTTTCTACTCACCTACCTATCTACCCTCTCACCCATACGCCATATCCTCACAACCCTCCCCTCCTCGTCCACCAGCCACCAGCAAATACATTTCTCCAAACATGCACGCGCGAAGACGTACTGCTTGAAATATTCGCTACCGCCCGCGACTCTTTCCCTTTCGTTGCCTCGACGGCGCCTGGGCAGGACCCGTTGGTAGCGGGTTTGTTATTTTCTTCTTGTCGTATTCGCGCGTTGACCTCCTTCTTCATCCCCTGTCGGTGGATGAGGCAATGGAGCGACTCTTCTTTTGCTTGTCTAGTACGAGTGAAGTGGAGGCGCGTTTTGTCGGTCCGTGGGTGCCGAACGACGATGTCGACTCGGCCCCCCATTTGTAGTCCTGTTGTTTGCTGGTGTTCGATTGGTGTGGTGTTCAAGGGAATCTACTTGTCTCTCTGTGAATATACATACATGTTATGTGTACTCTATTTGCGGAATTTGTTTGAGCCCGAGGTCTCGGGGTAGCCTTGACAAGTTAGTGGAGTGGGAACGCTTCGCGTATATGACGGTGAATGAGAGAATTTACCCAGTATAAGCACTATTGTTGCCCGTGTAAGAGTAGGCAGAAGGGAGAACGGCTTGGATAGCAGAACCAGTGCACATGGATCGTCCCACTACGAGACAGGTAGTATTTCCTACTAAATCGGGATATGGCCTGCTAAAGGGCACTTCGAGTCTCACGTCCCTAGCGCATGCTAGATTCAATTAATCAAGCCACACGGAGGCCTCCGATTTCCACGGAGTTCTTAATACCGTTCAAAAAGAATAATTATACAGTACATTCTTCGATATCAGAAGCGAGACGATGGACTCCTGTTCTGTTAGGGCACCCGGAATGGACACCTGTTCACCCTTTCTGAAACTCAGACTGTCATCGGTTTATTCCTGGTAGATCCACGCAAGTGGTTTGCTACACTGTGCCCCACGCCCATTTTGCTATCCATAGAGGCACTTACTGTAGTATTTATTTATCTAATTCATGAGGAGATGGCAATGGATATTACCATCCTCCTTGTCTGCGATTATATTTCCTGCAGAGCTATGATCACCCATTCTTGAGGAGAGCAAACCATACAATTGAGCACAATTGTCTCATCTCGAACATGGAGGAGATCCCAATTGGGTGCACGTTGGTACCAGAGTGAGAAACAATAAGGGGGAACTGCATTAACCAACAAGCAAAACATACACCAAATGATAAGCACAGGGTTCACAGGAAAAGAAGGCTAGGGCTATGCATTGTTGAAAATTTGGATCCACGAGGATCCAAAGGCAAAGTCCTCTACATCAAGAGAAACGGGTCGAAGACGGGACGTCACAGGGAGTGTAAGGAGGGCAGGTGAATGGAGGCCTCCACGATAGTCTGGGGATACCCAATATAGTAAGCCACCGTCTGAGTCTCTCACCCAACCCTCTGAGTCTGGCTGTGCACCCTCAGTACGCCCCTGGTGATGCGTACCGACTACAGCATCTGCATTGGCATCCCAGATTTGAATGGTCATGTCCGCAGATCCGGAAATGATGTGCCGCCCACTGGGAGAGTAGGCAACGGACATTACTGGTCCTGTATGCACTCTCAGAGGCTTACCGATTACAGCACCGGTCCCCACATCCCAGATTCGAATGGTCCCGTCATTGGACCCGGAGGCGATACGCCGTCCATCGGGAGAGCAAGCAACAGCCTGTACCGGGGCAGTGTGCCCTCTTAGAGGCGTTCCAACTGCAGCGCCAGTCTTGGCGTCCCAGATTCGAACGGTCTGGTCATTTGATCCGGAGACGATGTGCCGCCCATTGGGAGTGTAAGCAACAGAGAGTACATAATTAGCATGTCCTCGTAGAGGGTCACCAACTACATCACCAGTCTCTGCATCCCATATTCGAATGGTTCTGTCATCGGATCCAGAGATGATGTGCCGTCCATTCGGGGAGCAAGTAACAGCTCGCACCCAGCCATAGTGCCCCTTTAAAGGCTTTACAACAGCAGCACCAGTCTCGGAATTCCATATTCGAATGGTATTGTCATAGGATCCGGAGATGATGTACCGCCCATCGAGAGTGTACGCAACAGAGAACACATCGGCATGTCCTCGTAGAGGGTCGACAACTACAACACCAGTCTCTGCATCCCATATTCGAATGGTCCTGTCATCGGATCCAGAGATGATGTGCCGTCCATTCGGAGAGCAGGCAACAGCCCGCACCTGGTCAGTGTGCCCTTCTAAAGGCTTTCCAACTGCAGCACCAGTCTCGGCATTCCATATTCGAATGGTCTTGTCACTTGATCCGGAGATGATGTGCCGCCCACTATCAGAGTATGCAACAGAAAGTACACCCTGAGTGTGCCACTCTAAAGGCTTTCCAACTGCAGCACCAGTCTCGGCATCCCAAGTTCGAATGGTCTGGTCACTGGATACAGAGACAATGTGCCGTCCATTCGGAGAGCAAGCAACGGCCTCCACCCAGCCAGTGTGCCCCTCTAAAGGCTTTCCAACAGCGGCACCAGTCTCGGCACTCCATATTCGAATGGTCTGGTCAGTGGATCCGGAGATGATGTGCCGCCCATCGGGAGTGTATGCTACAGAGAGCACATAATCAGTATGTCCTCGTAGAGGGTCGCCAACTATAACACCAGTCTCTGCGTCCCATATTCGAATGGTGAAGTCATCGGATCCAGAGATGATGTGCCGTCCATTCGGAGAGCAAGCAACAGCCCGCACCCAGCCAGTGTGCCCCTCTAAAGGCTTTCCAACAGCAGCACCAGTCTCGGCATTCCATATCAGAATGGTCTTGTCATAGGATCCGGAGATAATGTGCTGCCCATCAGGAGAGTAGGCAACGGACGGCACACCCCCGGTATGCCCCTCCAGAGGTGCCCCGATGATAGCACCAGTTTCAGTATTCCAGATCCGGACGGTGTTGTCATAGGATCCAGAGATAATGTGGCGCCCATCGGGAGAGTATGCAACAGAGGTCACACCTCCCGTGTGGCCTACTAAGGGTTTGCCAGCTGCAGTACCAGTCCCGGCATCCCACGTTCGAATGGTTTGGTCATTGGACCCGGAGATGATGTGCCGTCCGTCGGGAGAATAAGAAACAGACAAAATGATGCCGGTATGCCCTTTCAGAGGCTCGCCAATTGCAACACAACTCTCGGCATCCCAGATTCGAATAGTCATGTCATCGGATCCAGTGGCAATATGGTACCCATTGGGGGAATAGCTTATGCAAAGGATTTCACCAGTGTGGCCAACCCACTGCAATGGCGGTGCTGGCCATGACAACAATTTCCCTCTTCGCACCTTGATGCTTTTGGGAAACCATGTGCTGAAGATCGTTGATAAAGGCGACTGTGATGGTAGGAAGGGGCCCGTAGATATGTAGGTGTGTGGGGTGCTGGTGGAGATGGGGGTGTGGAAGGCGATGATGAAATGGCAAACATCTTGGATTCTCTCAAGAAGCGTCGAATCCCCACCCTATGGCGAAGATGAATGACAATAAACGGCTAACTGGAATTGTACTCACTTTCATCCAAGATATCACTCGTCGAAGGCTTGGAGCACCAATTGGGACCATTCCCATAACGCTCAATACTTCAATCCAAAATAATGGGTACAATCCTTCAAAGAATTCTTTTAACTCTCCAGAGACGCCTTGATTACCATCATCGGGAGTGGAGCAAAGATGGTTGGACCAATAGCGAGAACTGTACTGCAACGGGTCGGAAATGTTCTCGTTGATCCGTGATTGGAGATCGTGAACGCCCACATTGGCGAGCCGGGAATCTTCAAGCTTGCAGATATTGAAACAGAGATGTCGAATCATCGTCCTGAGGCAAGAAATGCCCAGTTGGACATTCGCGTCTTGCACGTTGACTTGATAGTCGCGGGGACAGCCGTCGCTGACGAAGAAATCCGAAACTGACAAATGCCGTACACGTACCGCTCCATTGGCTTTCTCGTCTCGATATAACAAAGAGCTAAGGTCATCCACCCACGTCTTCACATGACTGAGGTCCACTCCGGCTAGCTCTGCAATCGTCTCTTCGCACAGTGAACGGTACGGTGCTGTTGTAAGCAGCATTCCAACCACTCGCTGAAACTTGGCACTACTGTGCACTATTTGTGTCTTTAGGATACTGGAGTAGAGTCCGTATGGAGATATCAACCCAGTATCGTCTGAGTCTCGCAAGGTTGCCTTTAAGGACTCAGTAGGGTCTTCGCATTTCTCAAGGGCAAGAGCAACAGTCTTGATGAAGATGAATAGGCCATTTGCCCGAGAAATAACTCCTTCGAAGAGTGACGGATCTGGCCAAGGAGTTTGGAGATACCGCTTTAAAGCCAGCTTCTCGAACCTGTCTTGGGCGAAAATTCGTAGGTCGGAGGTGGCCTGATCATCAGTGGCTAAATCGTATCTTAAATACGACGGCCGGGCGGGGTCATCAAAGAATCGTTGGATATCGACTTCAGGTCTACTGGTGATGATGATTTTGAGCCATGGAGCATATGCGGCTGTGTCGGTCAGAGATCTCAGGAGGACTCGACGGCTCTGATCGTCGCCACATTCATCAAGTGCATCAATGACGAAGACGAGTGTACGTTGTGGGTAGCGAAGAAGGTCACGAATGAAATCAAGGAGGAGAGAATCCTTCATCGACTCTGGTGTCAGGTTTGTGTCACTTCGAAGCCGCTCTGCCACAATCGTTCGAAAAGGGGGGAAATTTTCGGCAAGCTTGTAGATGAGAGTCGGGAGGATATTTCTGGGCTCCCTCAGATCTTGGCCATCCCTCTGGCAAAAAAAGGCCCCAGCGAGGTGCTTTTCCTCGTGAAGGCTTGCACACATTGAATGAGCCAACGACGTTTTGCCAATTCCGGGTAAGCCGTAGATCCAGTACATATTGCCTGTATCCTTCTGCTCGGATTGATTGGTCACCCAAGCCATGATGTGATTCAGGAGAGATTCGCGGGTGCCTTCCATGCAGCAGAGTTTTCGGTTATAGCCTGTTTCGACACATTTAAACCGTCTGAGCAAGAGCTCTTGCTCTATGTGGAACTATTGAGAACGACCCATCATCAGTGGACTGAGACAATGATCGCTTACCACTCTTCTTGGCTAGGCGGAGAGCCTCGACGTCCACTGCGCGGTCGAAGTCTCCGATAACCTTGGTCAACTCTCCTCCATTTCTTCAATCGCCTCCAGGTAGGTCGGCCCACCCACTGTTCTCGCTGTGATCATCAGCGCTTGCCAGGTTCAAAGCCAGGAGGTGATCGCCTACCATGTTTGACATAATTGTATGAAAACCTCGCCACCCTTTCCATTACCCCGAACATTTGCGGGATGATCTTCTCCAATATTTCTGTTTCCTCGCAGACAATCTCATCTGCGACCCTGTCTGCCAAAGGCAAAATCCGCTGTAACTGATCCAGAATGCCCAACGGAATCTGGTCGTATTTGCTTTGTTCCCTCAAAAGCTAAACGGTCAAAATTTACCTCTGCTTCTGACACACCAGTAGCCAGCACGAACCTCAAATGTGACAGTGGCAACACCGAAGATAGCCTTCGTGATTGGGTTCAACTAAAGCCTGTCAACCGCTTGCTGATTTCCAGATGGGAGAACCGACCGCTGCGAACACAGACCCGTATTTGATACCCTTCTCCACGGCTCTCTCCATTGATCCACTCATCAGTGGAGTGTATCCCTTGAGCTCATCTTCAAGTTTATGGAGCCATGAGCGTAGGGATTCCGCCTATGGGACCATCATTAGTTGGTTCGGATGGGTGGTTGCAAAGAGACGAACGGTAGTGTCCGCGGAGAAATGTAAGACTAGAGAACAATGATGCTTTCCAACAGCAACGACCCCTGGAATTCTCTATCAGAAATGAGCGAACTGGATGGTGAGCGCGACTGACTCGATACACGGAATTCGCGCTCATTGGAGTCCCAATCCTTATTAAAAAGAGCTTGGATGTCGATCACTTCGCTCGTCTGTCGGTTCTTGGCCCAAAATAAATGACCCTTCCTCATTTGGATCTCTGTGTGGATCTTGGAGGTTGGAAGAACACCTCTGCATACAGATGACTATCGGCTAATGTACGTAGTGTGGAATCAAGGGACATACGCGCGTTGGGTTGGTATCCAGGTCCGGTTGTCTTTCGTCTCTACTTCTTTCTCTTGATTTTCTATGAACAACCTCAGCGTACATTCCCGATTTTGGTCGTCTTGGAATGTGATTTCTATATGTTGGCCTAAATCAGTGGCATGATCCTCGTTGAAGTGAAGCGCCGCACGATCTAAGTACAGGCTTGGATTGATTGTTAGCTGCGCTCCATAGACGTTGAGGGTACTCACAATCTCTCTTCCTTGGGTGGTTGAGTCGCCATGTTTGATCAGTTAGAGGTCCAGACAGGCGATGGATGGAGACAACGTGGGATCGCGATGGCGATAACACCGACAGCTGTCACCGGCAATTCCGGTCACCCGGTACCCGGACCTCATCACCTCGCTACGACCAACAACGGCTGCGACGTTGCCGTGCCTGCAAGGGCGAGCCCCGAATACTTCTCTCTCATTATGACGTACTTGAGCCTTTCCCATTCGCTGACGGCAGTATCCATTCTTGCCACAAAAGAATAGCGGGTAAGTTGGGATCCTGAGCACTGTGATTTATGAGGAGCCCAAGGGCATATAATAGAGTTACCGGGAGATAGCTTGCAAGCCACGGGTAGCCAACGAGGCGCTCGTCCACCAAAGTCTCCATACGGGGGAGCTTGCCGATGGTCTCTTCACCTCGAGCCCATTCCTCACAGGCTTCGAATCCTGAGAAATGCCTCAATCCTTTGTCTCGACGAACAGTGACTATGTCAGTTGGACGCTCCCAGCGGAGGACTTATATATATAGGGCGAATTAAAGGAGTGAGCAAGCGTCAGGTGAAGCCGGACAGAAGTTTCTCTACGACAAAAGACCTGACAGTATGTACTACTCCTGTAATAGGTCCATTTGTGATGAATAGGCCCTCATCCCTTACTTATCAGGATCGCTGCTGCAAATTGCCAATGGTCGTTTGGTTAAGGTCGAAGAATATTTGGGTTTCTAGACGACGCATTCGCCCATTCATCATATCAGGGTTCCGAGATGGTGAATGGTTTTGTCGCCGACGTTCTAATGAAGGACATTGAGGCGGAGGAATAGCAGAGAACACCTCACTGAACCCGGCCATGATGTTCAATGAGTGGGATTCGGATTTCGAGGTTGACAGATTACGAAGTAGTATATGGCTTTATGTCTAGGTGGAATCGTCATTCCTCAGCGGGACATGAAAAACGCAAGAATGAAATTGTGAATATGTCCTTCAGTGGCGTATACTGTAACAGGGAAAGTACAAGAGACAGGCGGACGGAACACCGCCGTACTATTCCGCAGCACAAGCGACTGACTCATCCACTATGAAGCAGACGCCATTTCCACATCCTCAGGAAGTGCACTCGGCGTAACAGCTCCAGATCCAGGTTCATCCACAACTGCTGCCGCTACCAATATGCCTTTCCCGACCTTCTCTTTCTTCGGCGCGCTTTGGACCTCTTCCCCGCTGGAGTAAGCGTCCCGCCGGCGGCGGCAGCCGAGGGGACTGCGAGCTCTGCTTACTCTTCCTTCCCCTCCTCCCCGGCCCACCCGTGGGAGTCCCTGTTCTGGTTCCTGCACCACCACCAGCTTTGTCAGTCACAGAGCTGCTCTGGGCGGTCCCAGAGGACGTGGTGGGATAAATTGGTGCTAGGACCCAGTTAGGGGGCGGTTTCAGAGGCTCGGCTTTTACACTGCTACTCTTCCATACGCGTGTACCGAACGTCGCGCCGGAGATGGTTTGGATCGTTCTATACGATGTATCCCACTTTTGGGAGGTTGTCCATTCAGGTCCAATGGTTCCGCAACGGGGATTAAGAAGTACTCCGTCGGTTGTTCCGGTTGTGTGGCGCGTTTCTTGAACGGAGACCGGGGCTTGGAAGACGCAGGGGGCGCAAGTGAGGGCGCTGCTTCGGGTGGATATTCGTTCTTTGGGACCGCTATTGTGGGAACCTCGGTACCGTCGTGGTAGAATACTTGGACATTGGGTCTTTGGGTTCTTCGTGCCTAATGATATACATATTAGGGGTGTTAATATGTAGGTTCAGTAGAGCTGCGAACCAACGCACCGACTACGCATCTTCATTTGTCCTTGGGTGTCGGTGTGGACTTTGAGGTTTTGGAGCTGCTGCTTCCGTGGTGGGAACGGGCGTAGGTACATTCAATTGAACTGAACTGAACCTGGTGGCGTGACCGTTGACATAACTGGCTTTACGGCTCGCTCTTTAGGAGAGCGAACCTTGAAGGAAGCCACCATCGATTTTTCGGGTTTGGGCGCTCTGGGCTTGTGAGACTTCTTGTTAGGCGTGGAGTGGTTGGAGCATTCTGCGCTGAGGTAGCAGCAGAGGTGGGTGCAAGTCCAGCTGCAGTCGTCGAGTCGGTGGTGACGAATGGACGCGCGGGGTTATATGAGGTCAAATGAGTGGGACGGGCGGAAACCACGCGACGTTTACAGAAGAGGAGCCTGTTGACTTTTGAGAGGAGTAGAGCCTGTTATCCTAAACAACGGCGGGAACAAGGAGCGAGTGGAGGACAAAGGCTGGGGACAAAGCATCCGACGATGAAATGAAAAATCAACGTTGACCTCGGTCCCCGCCTCACCCTTCGCCTCAATCGGATCGCTTTCGCCCTCGTACAACACAGACGATCTCCTGCGCTCTACCCACCTCCTTCCACCTCATGTCATGTCCCCAAAGCAGGCCGACCACCAGCTACCAACATCTCAAGGCGGCGAATGCATCTGGCTGCACGGGCCTAGTTCAGGCCAGATTCCAGGCACTCCTCCAGGCAAGCAGGAGTTCTACAGGTACCAGCACGGCCCTCGATCTCAGGAAGGAAGTAGCGTGGAAAGCCCATAAAATCAAGGCAACGTCAGTCTAATTTCTCGCCTCCCCAGTTGCACCCTGCTCAGCACACTTTGCATGCAGTACAAGCAAAAGGCATTCAGACCGCTCGCGGCGTGTTCATCACTGCAAACTTCCCGTCCATCCTACTCTTTTCTGCTGCTCGAGGCACACCCACCTCCACTGGTCTGCTCATGGATGGGAGCCACTATATCCACGTGACTCAATGCGTTCCTTTCAATTGTTCCATCCCCACTCAGACCACTCCTTTCACTCGTGCTAACATTGCCCTACAGTTGAGCGTCGGACCCTTTTCCTCTCCAAAATTGAGGCCCTACCATCACCCACTTTAGCGTCCCTACCAGTAACCCCTCCGGAATCGCCCGCAGTCTTCCACTTTACGCTCATCCGGTCCCCCGGCCTCGTCTCGCCCCTCGCGCTCTTTGAAACCCTAGAAAAGGACAAGGACAAGCATGTCCCCCCGCTCGTCTGCATCGAGCAGGTCGATTTCCGCGCCAATGCCCGCAGGGACGCAGGGCTTCTCGCCAAGTACACCGGCAGCGTGGGGATGAGCATGAAGGTGCATGGTCTGGCCGGGGTACGCGATGCCCCGTATGCACAAGATGCTCACAACAAGAGCAGCATCGGCGGAAAGAGCAGAAATGGCCTGCCCAGCTTGAGCGATATCTCGAAGAGGCTTGCCGGCAACCTTACCGTCAGCAGGGCAAAATCAACCTTGGTTAATGCCCGGAACCGACTGTCTCCGAGCATTGATCGCTTACCCGCGATCTTGAAATGGGCCAGCACGGAGACAAGGAAGGAGGGTGTCGTACCCACGCAGCAGGGGAGAAGCAGCGACTTGCACCCATACAAGCATTAGATGGCCAAGGATACAAGGTGTTGTGAGGTTGGCGTTTGCTCTAGTCCCTGGAGTCAAGAGAGTGGCTGAGGTGCCGCGACCTAGAAGCGAGCATGGGCCCATTTCGCGTCCTCAAGGTTTGACTCGCACAAAAGGCACCGGCACCGGCACTGGCACAATCGCCAACGTCGGCAACGCCAACGCGAGTACACTCGTGTTTCCTACCACTGAGCGCCAGACCAACAGACACGCCGCCGCCTTCCGCTCGCGCCAAGCTCGCTCTCGTCCCTCGAGGCGCTGGCGAGCGAGTCGAGGGCCGGGACCATATTGCGGGCCAGCAGATGCCAACGCCCCTCACTGCCGAGGCGGCTTCAGCAGCTTGCGAGGCGCACTGAGCGCGGTAGTGTCATGGTCGAACGCCTGAGCAGACGAGTCAGCACACCTGGAGAGATGAACACGCGGCACCCAGGAAAGCAGCAGCAGCAGCAGCAACGCAGGAACACGCGCGGAGGGTTCTAGATCGCCTCCAAGAACTCGGCTTGGACTCTGTATACCCCCCGTCCAATCCCTCATTTGTTCACCTGCTCTGGTCTCTGCTTCCCTGTTTTTGCTTGTGTTGGATTGACTCCGACCCACCTACCCCTTGTGCCACTGCCCACCACGTTCTGCCTGCATGTGCCATTATAGCTTTACTTCTATGTGCCACCACCACCATCATGTTTGCCAACCCTCCTTGGCCCTTTCACCTGGTCGCAGTCGCGACTCGCCTATATCATCCCCTTTCATTTCTTGCACATTCGCATTTAACCGGTCAACACCACGGACGTTTTACCCACCCCACATACCTACTTACCCAACATTTGCAGTCTCTTATCACAGTCTGGCCTACTATTTCCTTCTTTACATGTCCTTCCTTCTTCACGCTCATTCATCCTCGCATTTTTGCTTTCTTGTATTCCATACCACCTTTCTACACACCTACCTATCTACCCTCTCACCCATACGCCGCATCCTCACAACCTTCCCCTCGTCCACCAGCCACCAGCAAATACATTTCTCCAAACATGCACGCGCGAAGACGTACTGCTTGAAATATTCGCTACCGCCCGCGACTCTTTCCCTTTCGTTGCCTCGACGGCGCCTGGGCAGGACCCGTTGGTAGCGGTTTTGTTATTTTCTTCTTGTCGTATTCGCGCGTTGACCTCCTTCATCCCCTGCCGGTGGATGAGGGCAATGGAGCGACTCTTCTTTTGCTTGTCTAGTACGAGTGAAGTGGAGGCGCGTTTTGTCGGTCCGCGGGTGCCGGACGACGAAGTCGACTCGGATCCCCATTTGTAGTCCTGTTGTTTGCTGGCGTTCGATTGGTGTGGTGTTCAAGGAAATCTACTTCTCTTTGTGTGAATATCCATACATGTTATGTGTACTCTGTTTGCGGAATTTGTGTGAGCTCGAGGTTTCGGGAAGTTGGTGGAGTGGTACGTACATGACGGTGAATGAGAGAATTGTGGATGAGAGAGTGGAAGCTCTATTGTTGTACATGTAAGAGCAGGCCGAAAGAGGAATGGTTAGCTGTAAACGAAAGTGATGGCCTACTAAATCTTTGCTGAAGGGTACTTCGAACCGCATGTACTTAATGCGTACATAGATTTAATTAATCAAGCCACAAGGACACCTCAGGCACTCGAATCCGGGGCCTTTCAGGCCCGGCTAAGCCTAGTAAATTTACCCCCTGAAGGGGGGTCGTCAGCAGTCAGCAGTCAGCTTCTAGATGCTGACGGCCATCCTCATCTCTCCCTCCGTGGGCGGGCTGCTGGGGTCACGATAATTTTTGTACGCACTTTAGGATAGTCTGAATACAAATATATAATTTATTGTATAATTTACGTCATCTAGAAAATGTGAGAAAAATCGAAAGGGGAACCGTCATGACGGCCACCCTAGGTGGTGATGTCCCGTCATGATGGGCGCCCCTAGGTGCTGACGGTCCATCATGACGGGCGCCCTAGGTGCTGACGGCCCGTCATGACGACCCCACTGAATGCTGACGGGACATCAGCACCTAGGGGGCCCGTCATGACGGGACATCAACACCTAGGGGGCCCGTCATGACGGACTGTCAGCATCTTAGGGGCGGCCGTCATGACAGCCTGTCGGCACTAGGGGGCCCGTCATGACGGACTGTCAGCACCTAAGGGTGGCTGTCATGACGGACTGGAAGCATCTAAGGGTGGCCGTCATGACGGTTCCCCTTTCGATTTTTCTCACATTTTCTAGACGACGTAAATTATACAATAAATTATATATTTGTATTCAGACTATCCTAAAGTGCGTACAAAAATTATCGCGACCCCAGCAGCCCACCCACGGAGGGAGAGATGAGGACGGCTGTCAGCATCTAGAAGCTGATGTCCTCATCTAGAAGCTGACTGCTGACTGCTGACGACCCCCCTTCAGGGGGTAAATTTACTAGGCTTAGCCGGGCCTGAAAGGCCCCGGATTCGAGTGCCTGAGGTGACAAGGATGCCTCTGCACTGATTTTCGCGGAGTACTTAAAACCGTTCAACAGAATAATTATACATCCTTGATATCAGAAAAGAGACGATGGGCTTCTGTTCTGTTAGAGCATAACATTCCAAACCGGAACCACATAAACGGTAGTGGTGAGTAGGGAAAATATTAGATTGTTCTACTCAAAGAGCATACGGTTCATGGCCTCTTTGATGCTTCAGAAGCTGGCCTAGACGTCAATACCTTGAAGGGAATGCACACCTGTTCACCCTTTCTGAAACTCCGATCGACTGTCATCTGTTTATTCCTGGTAGTTCCACGGTAGTAGCTTGCTATGCTGTACCCCATGCCCATTTATTTATCCGTAGAGGCATTTAGTATTTATTTATCTGATTCATGAGGAGATGGCAATGGATATCACTATCCTCCTTGTCTGCAATTACGCTTCTTGCAGAGCTATGATTGCCAATTCTTGAGGAGATCAAACCATACAATTCAACACACTTGTCTCATCTCGAACATGGAGGAGATCCCAATTAGATGCATGTTGGCACCAGAGTGAGAAATAATAAGGGGGGACTGCATTAACCAACAAGCAAAGAATACACCAAATGACAAGCACATGGTTCACAGGAAAAGAAGGCTAGGGCTATGCATTGTTGAAAATTTGGATCCAAGAAGTTTCAAAGGCAAAGTCCTCTACATCAAGAGAAACGGGTCGAAGACGGGACGTAGCAGGAATTGTCAGGAAGGCAGGTGAATGGAGGCCTCCACGATAATCTGGGGGTACCCAATATAGTAAGCCACCCTCTGAGTCTCTCACCCAACCCTCTGAGTCTGGCTGCGCACCCTCAGTACGCACCTGGCGATGCGTACCGACTACAGCATCTGTATCAGCATCCCAGATTTGAATGGTCGTGTCCTCAGATCCGGAAATGATGTGCCGCCCACTGGGAGAGTAGGCAACGGACATTACTGGTCCTGTATGCACTCTCAGAGGCTCGCCAACTACAGCACCGGTCGCCACATCCCAGATTCGAATGGTCCCGTCAACGGACCCGGAGGCGATACGCCGTCCATCGGGAGAGCAAGCAACGGCCTGCACCGTGGAAGTGTGCCCTTCTAGAGGCGTTCCAACTGCAGCGCCAGTCTCGGCGTCCCAAATTCGAATGGTGTTGTCACCAGATCCGGAGATGATGTGCCGTCCATCGGGAGTGTAAGCAACAGAGACCACATGACCAGTATGTCCTCGTAGAGGGTCGCCAACTACATCACCAGTCTCTGCATCCCATATTCGAATGGTTCTGTCATCGGATCCAGAGATGATTTGCTGTCCATTCGGAGAGCAAGCAACAGCCCACACCCAGCCAGTGTGCCCCTCTAAAGGCTTTCCAACAGCAGCACCAGTCTCGGCATCCCATATTCGAATGGTGTTGTCACCGGATCCGGAGATGATGTGCCGTCCATCGGGGGTGTATGCAAGAGAGAGCACATAATAATTATGTCCTCGTAGAGGGTCGCCAACTACATCACCAGTCTCTGCATCCCATATTCGAATGGTCCTGTCGTCGGATCCAGAGATGATGTGTCGTCCATTCGGAGAGCAAGCAATAACCCCCACCCAGTCAGTGTGCCCCGCCAAAGGCTTTCCAACTGCAGCACCAGTCTCGGTATTCCAGATTCGAATGGTCTTGTCACAGGATCCGGAGATGATGTGCCGCCCACTATCAGAGTATGCAACAGAATGTACACCCTGAGTGTGCCACTCTAAAGGCTTTCCAACTGCAGCACCAGTCTCGGCATCCCAAGTTCGAATGGTCTTGTCATCGGATCCAGAGACAATGTGCCGTCCATTCGGAGGGCAAGCAACAGCCCGCACCCAGTCAGTGTGCCCCTCTAAAGGCTTTCCAACAGCAGCACCAGTCTCGGCATCCCATATTCGAATGGTGTTGTCACCGGATCCGGAGATGATGTGCCGTCCATCGGGGGTGTATGCAAGAGAGAACACATAATCATCATGTCCTCGTAGAGGGTCGCCAACTACAACACCAGTCTCTGCATCCCATATTCGAATGGTCTGGTCCTCGGATCCAGAGATGATGCGCCGTCCATTCGGAGAGCAAGCAACAGCCCGCACCGAGTCAGTGTGCCCCTCTAAAGGCTTTCCAACAGCAGCACCAGTCTCGGCTTTCCATATTTGAAGAGTGTGGTCATAGGATCCGGAGATAATGTGCTGCCCATCAGGAGAGTAGGCAACGGACGACACATATCCGGTATGCCCCTCCAGAGGCGCCCCGACCAGAGCACCAGTTTCAGTATTCCAGATCCGGACAGTGTTGTCATAGGATCCAGAGATAATGTGGCGCCCATCGGGGGAGTATGCAACAGTGGTCACACCCACCGTGTGGCCTTCTAAGGGCTTGCCAACTGCAGTACCAGTCCCGGCATCCCACATTCGAATGGTTTGGTCATCGGACCCGGAGATGATGTGCCGTCCGTCGGGAGAATAACAAACAGACAAAACGCTGCCGGTGTGCCCTTTCAGAGGCTCGCCAAATGCAACACCACTCTCGGCATCCCAGATTCGAATAGTCATGTCATTGGATCCAGTGGCAATATGGTACCCATTGGGGGAATAACTTATGCAATTGACAAAACCAGTGTGGCCAATCCACTGCAATGGCGGTACTGGCCATGACAACAATTTCCCTCTTTGCACCTTGATGCCTTTGGGAAACCATGTGCTGAAGATCGTTGATAAATGCGACTGTGATGGTAGGAAGGGGCCCGTAGATATGTAGGTGTGTGGGGTGCTGGTGGAGATCGGGGTGTGGAAGGCGATGATGAAATGGCAAACATCTTGAATTCTCTCAAGAAGCATCGAATCGCCACCCTACGGCGAAGATGAATGACAATGAACGGCTAGCTGAAGTTGTACTCACTTTCATCCAAGATATCACTCGTCGAAGGCTTGGAGCACCAACCGGGACCATTCCCATAACGCTCAATACTTCAATCCAAAATAATGGGTACAATCCTTCAAAGAATTCTTTCAATCCTCCAGACACGCCCCGATTACCATTATCGGGAGTAGAGCAAAGATGGTTGGACCAATAGCGAGAACTATACTGCAACGGGTCGGAAATATTCTCGTTGATTCGCGATTGGAGATCGTGAACGTCCGCATTGGCGAGCCGAGAATCTTCAAGCTTGCAGATATTGAAACGGAGTTGTCGAACCATCGTCCTGAGGCAGGAAATTCCCAGTTGTACATTCGCGTCTTGCACGTTGACTTGATAGTCGCGGGGACAACTGTCGCTGACGAAGAAATCTGAAATTGACAAATGCCGTACACGAACCGCTCCATTGGCTTTCTCGTCTCGATAGAGCAAAGAGCTAAGGTCATCCACCCACGTCTTCACATGACTGGAGTCCGTTCCTGTCAGCTCTGCAATCGTCTCTTCGCACAGTGGGCCGTACGGTGCTGTTGTAAGAAGCACTCCAATCACCCGCTGAAACTTGGCACTGCTGTGCACTATTCGTGTTTTTAGGATACTCGAGTAGAGTCCGTATGGAGATATCAACCCAGTATCGTCAGAGTCTCGCAAGGTTGCCTCTAAGGACTCAGTAGGGTCCTCGCATTTCTCAAGGGCAAGAGCAACGGTCTTGATGAAGATAAATAGGCCCTTTGCCCGAGAAATAACCCCTTCGAAGAGTGACGGATCTGGCCAAGGAGATTGAAGGTACCGCTTCAAAGCCAGCTTCTCGAACCTGTCTTGGGCGAAAATTCGTAGGTCGGAGGTGGCCTGATCATCAGTGGCTAAATAGTATCTTAAATACGACGATCGGGCGGGAGCATCAAAGAATCGTTGGATATCGACTTCGGGTCTACTGGTGATGATGATTTTGAGCCACGGAGCATACGCAGCTGCGTCGGCCAGAGATCTTAGGAGGACTCGACGGCTCTGATCGTCGCCACATTCATCAAGTGCGTCAATGACAAAGACAAGCGTACGTTGTGGGTGGCGAGGAAGGTTACGAATGAAATCAAGGAGGAGAGAATCCTCCATTGACTCTGGTGTCAGGTTTGTGTCACGACGAAGGCGCTCTGCCACAATCGTTCGAAATGGGGGAAAGATTTCGGCGAGCTTGTATATGAGAGTCGGGAGGATATTTCTGGGCTCCCTCAGGTCTTGGCCATCCCTCTGGCAAAAAAAGGCCCCAGCGAGGTGCTTTTCCTTGTGAAGGCTCGCACACATCGAATGAGCTAGCGACGTTTTGCCAACTCCGGGTAACCCGTAGATCCAGTACATATTGCCTGTATCCTTCTTCCCGGATCCATTAGTCACCCAGGCCATGATGTGACTCAGGAAATATTCCCGGGTGCCTTCCATACAGCAGAGTGTCCGGTTATAGCCGGCCTCGACACATTTAAGCCGTTTAAGCAAAAGTTTTTGCTCTACATCCAAGTACTGAGAACGAGCTTATCTGAAGATTGAGAGCGTGAGCTCTTACCAATTTTTTTGGCTTGGCAGAGAGCCTCCACATCTACTGCACGGTCGAAGTCTTCGATGACCTTAGTCAAATCTCTCTCCATTTCTTCAATAGCCTCCAGGTAGGCCGGCCCACCCACTTTTCTCGCTGTGATCATCAACACTTAACAAGTCCGAAGCCAGAAGATGACCACCTACCATGTTTAACATAGTTGCATGAAAATTCTGCAACCCTCCGCATTACTTCAAACATTCGTGGGATGACCTTCTCCAAAATATCTGCTTCCTCGCAGACAATCTCATCTGCGACCTTGTCTGCCAAAGGCAAAATCCGCTGCAACTGATCCAGAATGCCCGACGGAATCTGGTCGTATTTGTTTTGTTCCCTCAAGAGCTAAACGATCAAAATTTACCTCTGCTTCTGACACGCCAGTAGCCAGCACGAACCTCAAACGTGACAGTAGCAACACCGAAGATAGCCTTCGTGATTGGGTTCAACTAAAACCTGTTAACCGCTTGCTGATTTCAAGATGGGAGAACCGACCTCTGCGAACACAGACCCGATTTTGATACCCTTCTCCACGGCTCTCTCCATTGATCCACTCATCAGTGGAGAGTACCCCTTTAGCTCATCTTCAAGTTTATGGAGCCATGAGCGCAGGGATTCCGCCTATGGGACCATCATTAGTTGGTTCGGATGGGTGGTTGCGAAGGGACGAACGGTAGAGTCTGCGGAGAAATGGAAGACTAGAGAACAATTATTCTTTCCAACAACAATGACCCCTGGACTTCTCTATCAGAAATGAGCGAACTGGATGATGATCGTGACTAACTCGATACCAGGAATTCGCGCTCATTGGAGTCCCAAAACTTATTGAAAAGAGCTTGAATGTCGATCACTTCGCTCGTCTGTCGGTTCTTGGCCCAAAACAAATGACCCTTCCTCATTTGGATCTCCGTGTGGATCTTGGAGGTTGGAAGGACACCTCTGCATACACGTGACTATCGGATAATGTATGTAGTGGGGAATCAAGGGACATACGCGCGTTGGGTTGGTGTCCAGGTCTGGTTGTCTTTCGTCTCTACTTCTTTCTCTTGATTTTCTATAAACAACCTCAGCGTACATTCCCGATTTTGGTCGTCTTGGAATGTGATTTCTATATGTTGGCGTAAATCAGTGGCATGATCCTCATTGAAGTGAAGCGTCGCACGATCTAAGTACAGGCTTGGATTGATTGTTAGCTGCGCTACATAGCCGTTGAGGGTACTCACAATCTCTCTTCCCTGGGTGGTTGAGTCGCCATGTTTGATCAGTTAGAGGTCCAGACAGAGGATGGACGGAGACAACGTGGGATCGGTTCGCGATGGCGCGATAGCGATGACACCGACAGCTGTCACCGGACTCTGGTCACGATTCCGGTCACCCGGCACCCGGACCCGACCATATCTGCTCGCTACGACCTACGACGGCTGCGACGTTGCCGTGCCTGCGCTCCTCGAGTCAAGGGCGAGCCCCGAACGGATGTTCTACTTCTCTCTCATTATGACGTACTTGAGCCGTTCCCATTCGCTGACGATAGTATCCATTCTAACATTTCCATTCTTGACCCAAAAGAATAGCGGGTAAGTTGGGATCTTGAGCACTGTACGTGCTTTATGAGGGAGCTCAAGGGCATATAAGAGAGTTGCCGGGGGATAGCTTCCAAGCCACGGGTAGCCAACAAGGCGCTCGTCCACAATGCGAAGTTAAGTCTCCATACGGGGGAGCTTGCCGATGGTCTTTTCATCTCGAGCCCATTTCTCACAGGCTTCGAAACCTGAGAAATGCCTCAATCCATTGTCTCGACGGACAGTGACTATGTCAGTTGGACGCTCTCAGCGGAGGAGTTGTACAGTACTTCACCACCTTCCGTGCCACTTAAGAAGATGGTCCTATAGCACTCCATGTACATAGCATAGATTATTTATATTATATTCTTCGTGTAGTATGAACTTAGGTGAGTGGACTGTGAGCA
>Ga0307515_10008810_pt1 | contig 19595 bp, 4 predicted proteins | sample 17_EM_MG_FD_194513 | JGI IMG/M metagenome (GOLD analysis project Ga0307515, IMG submission 194513) | Populus trichocarpa ectomycorrhiza microbial communities from riparian zone in the Pacific Northwest, United States - 17_EM | ecosystem: Host-associated > Plants > Roots > Unclassified | place... | reverse complement strand
TTTATTAACAAAATATTACTATAACCCTACTCAAGTAGTTGTTATTGGTGAGTCACCCTATATAACTAATACTGATTAGTGGTTGAATATATAGTTAACTATAGAGCAGCTAGGTTTTTAAATAGAAGAGACAGTCTCGTATAGGGGTGCCATATGCGCTTATATGGAATGGATTCCGGCGATATTGTGCTACCTTAAACTTGCGGAAAACTAGTAATAGAAGTGTTACTAAGTACTAGGAGATACTAAGTTGCGTCTATTATGTAGAACAACCACATTTATAAAGATTTGGTCAAGTACTTTAGGTTAGAATAGTCACTAAACCTACGGTCCTAAGTTAACGTCTAAAACGCGTTAAATAACGTCTAAAATACGTTAAACAACATCTTAAATTGCCTACCTTTTGACAGTAAACCTACGAGATCCTATAAAACCGAAAATCCTACCTACCTTTAACGTACGACACCCCGTCGATTCTGTACCTACTATAGCGTTAACCTATCTAAAGAAGTACGAGAAGGACATTAACCTGGAAATATAGAATACCGATATAATTAACTTTGTAAACGCTAAGTAACAGGACCTAAATGGATTCTTATTATACCGTATAGCATATTATAAAGATAGCGAATATAACGATACTATACTATGGTACTATATAAGGAAGGACTTTATTAGATAGACAAAGGAAATATAGACTCCTATAAAGAAGGATATTATATAAGACTTCCGTAACTTCTTGCAAGAGTATAGAGTATTTATACCTATGGACGGGGGTACTATCAGAGATAATATTTAGGAGTAGGTTATTAACGCAAAAGAAGAGCATAAATGGACTCTATAAGAGATTAAGCACCAACTACGCACTATAAGGAAGCTTAACTTATAATAAAATCTAAGTAATATACCTCTAGAGACGAATCTACCTTTGCCCTTAACTCCTCTATATCTAATTTAACCTATAGCTTTAACGTTAGACACTACCCCCTAACGAGAGCAGGTATAGGATCCTATTGCTCCGCGATTTAACAACCTTTAGACTCCACCGATTAGACCTACGTCCCTACTATAGCCTGTAATACAACTCCTACCTCCTCTATCTTAATCTTAAATTAGAGGCGGTTTAAAATTGCTTATAGAGCTTATAAAGCTCTATTTAGATTAGGAGAGGAAGTTTAATAGGGAACTATATAATATCCTTAATTCGAAACTACGTATCTTCTATAATTGTTGCCAGAAAGTAGAAATAGAGTCTAATTAATACCACAACGCCTATTCCGTTATGCTTAAGGGCCGAGCTAGTACCTTCTATTATAACCATTTAGCAGGAAAAGGATATAATTTTAACCGCATAATATATAAGTTAAGATGCTACTTTAAAATAGAAGAGAATAAGTAGCAGTATATGTTAGAATAGAGAGAGACTACCTTTCTAAGGATTATTGCTATAAACCTAGGTGTCTCTCGGCTTAATTATCTTTAAAAGCTCTTTAATTAACTTTAGATAATTTAGTATGGTTTATCCGAATTATATTAAGAGGATTTTAGCCTATATAATTAAGTTATTAGCGTATACTAAGGCGTTAAAGAATACAATCTTACACTCTTTAATCCTATAAATACTTATAAAGGAGTATATACTTAATTAAGATCTTCTATTAGCACCGCTTTACACTCTTAAGAAGTATAGTAATTTAACGCCTAACTCTAACCTACTTTAATTAACCCGCCCGACTAATATAATTATAACTAAACTAATTAAATATATAGTAGCCGGGGTAGATAATACGGTAGAGGGTATAATTAATAACTATAAGGTAAAGGTGGAGGCCCTTATGGAGGTTTATTTTAAAGTAATTACTAAAAAAAGTGGTACGTTTATAAAAAACCGAATTACTAGTTAACTAGGCATTCTCTTAATAAGCGAAAGAAGGCATATAATAAGTTTTGCTAAAGTATAAGAAAGGTTAGAAATTATAAGGCTACTACGGCCTACTTCTAAAGCTTTCTGGTTTAATATAAAGGCGTAAAAGATCTTAAGGGTAAGGTTAATAAGGCTAAATAGCTTCTTATAGATATAGAAATTAAGGACTACTTACCTAACTAATACTTTACTAAGTATAGTAAGGTAGATAGCATATAAACCGTTACTATTCTTAATAACTAATTTACGCTCCACTCTATTACGAAGTTAGATATCTTTAACGAGCCATAGAAGAGTTTTATGTTCTCCTTTAATAATAGATACTTAGCGAACATCTTCTATAGTATTATGCTAGATACTAAAGCCGCAGGAGTATCTATAGTAGGAGAACCTTAAGTTTAAGCCCTTTAGCAGCTTAATAGCTCTATTTAGATTAACTATTTAACGGTAGGCCAACATACGATTCGTTTTAGTAAGGGTACTGCGATTTCTCTTAGCATAATTAGGGTCCAAACCCCTTTAGGGTGTATTACTTTCCACGTTATTCCTATAAATACCCTATTTCTATTTTGCATTAGAGATATAGATAAATTAGGCATTAAGCTTAATAACCTTAAGAATATACTTATTTAGGGAGATAATTGGGTGCCTATTATGCGTAAGTAGAGTTACCCCTAGTTGCTTCTTTATTAACTAGAAAAGAGTATTACTTAGAGCTACTTAATTAAGTTAGAGTTATATTAACTATACCGTTGCTTTAGCCACCTATCTATTTACTAACTACTTAGGGTTCTTTAGCGAGCAGGCTATAAAGTTAAAGTTAAGGCAATTAAGTATCTTATAAAGTACTACTACTACTACTAAATAAACCAGAAGTCCCCTAGCCGATTTAAGTTTACCTTTAAAGATAACTATAACTTTAACTTCTATATTATTGTTAATATTATATATTTTAGCGGAAAACTAGTACTCTAAGTTATTGACTTCTTAACCTCCTTTTAAGCCGCACGATTCTTAAAGGATATATTAGCTAGGAACGTATAGGATACCCTTTAATTATACTAGATTAATATCTACCTAGGACCCCCTAATTAAATCGTCTATAATATAAGAAAGAACTTCTTATCTATAGAGTTTTGATAATAAATAAAAGTAATAGTAATTAAGGTTAAGGAAGTCCCTATTAAGGTATATAATAGTATTAGAAAAATAGAGCGATATTACACACTATTACGCCGTGTATATAAGATTATCTCTTTAGAACTAGAGGACGCTAGCGAAGAACTTACCTTATAAATAGCTATTAAAGCCATTAATAATTCCGCTGGCCTAGATGGACTTATACCTATATTGCTAGTCTTTAGCGCCTACCCTTAAATAACTAATAATTCTTTACTATCCCCCTCTATTATATAATAAGCTAAGGCTATTTATAAGGTAATAAAGGAGGTATAATGTCTCTACGCTATACGCTAGGTTAATAACGTACTAGGAATAAGAAATAGTTTAAATACCTTAACTACACTTAATTTATTACTCTAGTTTAAGGTACGCATATAGCGTAAAAAGGGAGGATAGTTAGGCCTATATTAACTTATTATAATTAATAGTTAAACTTATACTATTTAAATGCCTTACAGACCCACTTAATTCCGTTTAACTGTTATTAAGCCTTACTATAAAGATAATAGTTCTAAGCCTTTGTAGGATACTATAAAAAATGCCCTAAAGAAGAACTACAATTAATATACTCTAAAAGGCGACTATAATCCTAATATAATTATAGTAAATACGCTATAACTATAACGCAGTAGAGGCCGCCTAAAGGAATTATAAAATTGCTAATATCTTATTAATTTTAAAGAGTAATTTATCGCCGCTATTAAGAATAGAGTTAAGCTATTAATGGCCTTTATAACAGCTAAGGAGAAGGCTAACTTTAAACTCGCAAAATAGCTTTAAAAGGAAGGTTATATTATAACTCTAAAAGCTCCTTTCTAAGTATCTAATAAGTAAGAGATCGATAGTCTTATTATAAGAGAAGTCTTTAAATTTAAGAAGTATAACCCTACTAAGTTTAATGGAGTTTATATCTTTAAGTTAAGAATGGTTAATAAGATTAAGGGTAAGGCTACTAATACCCTATTTAAGAAATTAAGGCTTATTATCTAAGGTTATAACAATAATAGTAAGGAGGTAATTCTTATATAATCTCTTATAATTTAACAAGCTAGTTAGTAAGTTATTATTACGCTAGCTCCCTCCTTAATAAAGAATGGAATGGCGGTTTATTTATAAGATATTACTTAAGCCTATACCTAATTAGAGATATACCTTTAGCGCTTAATATTAGCATACCTTTTAGAGTAAATTTGCCACCAGTATCCTAAAGATACGATTATAGTTATACTTAAGCTATTATATAGAATCGCAGAGGTAGAAATTTACTAGTAGGCTACCTACAGTAAGTACTATAAAGAGAAGCTTTTAATAACTACTTCTATATTTAACCCCTACTTCCTTATTATAACTACAGGAACTCTATTTAAAATCGTTAGTATATAAACTAATAATATAATTATTTTAGGAGACGACTAGTTTTTAGCTCTTAAAGAAGATAAACTAATAAAGGTAAATCTTATAGCAAAGCTAAAGGAAAAGCTTAATTTAATAATACTATTACTCTTTAATAAATGCATCCTCTCCCTAAATAAGGATTCTATTGCTTTACGCTAGAAGGGTTAAGGTAAGAAGATTAACGTTATTAACGTTAATTCTCTAAAGTAAGGATATGTGGAGTAACGCGCTTATAGAGCTTATATTACTTCTATCTATTAACCTAAGGCTTTATTTAATCTCTTTATTACCGCTTAATACTAGAAACTAACTAAGGATAACGCTCTTACCCTAAATAAACGTCTTTCCTAGTAAATAAACTATCTTAATTAGGGATTACTCTACGTGCCTATTAATCTTCCTACTACTAAGCTCTTTATATTTATTAATAGATTATTTATAAATAATAAAGATTTTAGCTCCTAGTTAGGATATAAGATTATTATCGTAAATAAATTTACTAGAGAGAATAACTTTATAATCTACGGCAACCTTATTTATTAGAGCTTAACTAAGAGTAAGCGTATTACTTAAAGTGTTTTAGCATTAGAAATATATAAAATGGTTAGCGGAGTTAATATAGTAATTGCAATTAGAACTACCCTAAAGATAATTATAAATTAACTTAAACTTCCCGTTATCCCTATAATCGTATATACCAACTTATATTCCCTCTATAAGTGTTTAGTTAAGCTTAGTACTATAAAGGAGAAGCGCCTTATAATTAATATTATAGCACTTCGGCAATCCTATAAGCGTTAAGAACTCTTTAAGATTTAATAGATTAATAGCTAAGATAACCTAGTAGATGTAATAATAAAGGCGAACCTAAATAAGGCACTAAAGACGTTTATTAATATAAATACTCTACATATACGAGTTAAAGGTTAGGTTAAAAGAGAGTCCTTAGAAATTTCTTAGTTATATAAGGTCTTAAGATATCTAGGAACTTTAACCGCCGGTTAAAGTTATCTAATTAGCCAGATTCTGCAAACCCTAACTTAACCTAGCTAATTAGGATTTTCCATCCCCGGGATGGAAAATCGCTATTGGCTCGCTTATAACTAGCGCCTTAGCGGCCCTAACACGATATACACTTATAACTTTAAGCAAGAAAGCACCATGTGCTAAGAGGCAAATTTTAGGATAGCGAGACTTATATTATAATAGCAATAGTAAGTAAAAAGGATTGGTATTTGTTACGCTAGTTAAGCAGTATTTATATATAGATGGCAACCATAAAAGAAGAGTTGCTAGTATTAGGAATAAGGCAAGCGGTTATTACGTAACGCCGCGGCATTAGCGTGGCGAGGAGTCTTAAGCTCCTCGCCCTTCCTTATTCTAATTAACATTAAGAAGCTTTATTAACAAAACATCACTATAACCCTACTCGAGTAGTCGTTATTGGTGAGTCACCCTATGTAACTAACAGTTATAGTACCTTTTTATTCTTTCTTATACTTTTTTTACTAATTCTATAAGGTCTGCATAAAGATCTATTAGTATCTGTATTCTTTCTTTAGCTATACTACTTATTTTCTTTACTTACCATAATAATAACGATATTTTTAGCTTATATCTATAATTTGCCTTAAATAGTAATATGCCTATTTCTTCTTATAGTGTTATATTGTATATAAACTATATAACTAGTAATAATAATACCTAATTAGTCTATGTATAATTGATATAATGCCTTAGATAATATTCTAGCGTCTAATTTAATCTTTCTATTTAACCGTCTGTCTGCGGATAATATACTATTAATATTACTACGCGAACCCCTTATTCCGCTAAAAATACTTCCTAAAATACTACTATAAATTTTAGATCTCTATCTAATATAATCTTACTTAATACTCTATGCCTTATAAATACTTCTTTAATATAGATTCTAGCGATATCTTCTACTAAGATTTCTTCTATACATGCTATAAAGTAGCCCTATTTAGTTAACTTATCTACTATTACTAGGATTATATTATACTCCTATCCAGTAATAGGATCTCTTAACTTTAGTAACTTAATAATAAAGTCCTATAATATAACCTCCTATAGTCTTTCTAGTATTTTAATAGGTTATAGCCCTCCATATAGCTTATACCTTATTAGTTTATTTCTTTAATAATCTAAATACTTTTTTATTACCTTTCTAGCTATGCCCTAAATTCCGTTAATAATATATTCCTCTTAAAGTCTTAATACTAAGCCTATCGCTCTATTATGTCCTTAGGTTACTCCCTTATAAAAATCTTTTATAAAATGCTCTACTATGCTTCTTAGAATATACTTTACTTCTTAATTTTAATATATATCTATCTATAGATCTTTTAGTTATTCTTCTATAATTCTTTATACCTAAAAGCTCTCTAGTGTCTTATAGACTTTTTCTAGTTCTCTATCCTCTTAAGTTGCTGCTATTTTAGGGTAATTATATCTAATTAATCCGTTATTATCTTTGCGTAGCATTACTCCTAATAGTTTTTTATTATTCTATAGTTTAGCCTTTCTACTAAGTGCGTCTATTCTTATATTTTTAATTCCTTTAGTATACTAAATCTTAAAATAGTATTCTATAAGCATCTCTGCCTATCTAACCTATCTCTAGTTAAGTTCTTTCGTAATTAGGAACCCTATTAGGTTCTTATAATCCGTCTTAATTATAAATAGTTTCTCTATATCTTATAAGAATGCTCTTTATTTCTTAAGTACTGTAACTATACCTAATAACTTTTTATTATAAATATTGTAGTTTAACTCTAGTAGTATTATCTTCCAACTATAGTATACTACTAGATGCTATACATTCTTATACTTTTATAGTAAATATGCTCCTAGTATAAAGTCTAATACGTCTATTTCTATAACCGTATCTAACCCTAGTTAATAAAATTTAAGGATTAGCTCCTAGGTAAATAATTTCTTAAGTTCCTTAAATAGCTTTTTTTTATTTATCTCCCTATACCTATAGTTCCTTTTTCTTTATAAGCCTAATAAACGGTTTAATATTCTTTAACTATTTATACTATAAACCTTTTATAGTAGTTACAACCCCCTAAAAATAACCTTAACTATATTATATTCTCTAGTTCTTACTAACTCACTATAGCTTTAATTTTCTTTAGGTCTATATTAATATAACCTAGTTTAATAATAAATCCTATAAAATCGGTCTTCCTTATAAAGAACTTATATTTCTTAATTGCTACTAGCATCTATTCTTTTTATAGTCTCCTTAAGACCTATTTAACGTATTCTCCGTATTCTTCCTTAGTTATTAAGTAGATAATAATATCGTTAAGGTATACTATAACAACCTTATTAAGGTATTCTCCTAACACACTATTAATTTACTTCTAGAATATTACTAGTATATTTATTAATCTAAATTGTATTATTAATAGCTTATATAGTCCTTCTCTTAATCTAAAGGCTGCCTTTTATTTATTACCTTCCTTAATTCTAATCTAATAGTACGCCTATCTTAGATCTATCTTTATAAAGATTTATATATTACCTATTTAATCCTAAATTTTACTAATTAAGGGTAAAGAATATCTATCTTTTTAAGTAATACTATTTAACTGCCTATAGTCGATATATAGTCTAAGTTTTTTATTCTTTTTTAGTATAAATAATACTAGATAACCTACTAATAACTATAATAGTCTAATATATCCTTTTTATAAGTTTTCTTAAATAAACTCTTTAAGTACTCTTAACTCTTCTTAAGTAAGCTTATAGGTTAGAAAGAACCTTAAACTTATTTCTAGTTCTAACTCTATCTTATAGTCCTATACTATATAATCTATTAACTTTTTACTTTCTAGGCTCTATAGCTTTTTACTATACTTATAGTATCTCTTTAGTATATAACTTAAGCCTTACTTAGTCTCTTTATATATTACTCTAACTTAGTACTATACCATCTTAGTTTATTATTATATTTTACATTATTAAGTATCTCTAATATTAACCTAACCTATAATCCAATTAATCTTTAGGTTATACTCCTATAACTAAGGCATTCCTAATACTGCCTTATCCTGTCCTAATAGTAGGATATTAAAAAACATTTTAATTTATCTCCCTTTAATAGTTACCTAAATAGGTCCTATTTTAAGGTTAATAATCCCTCCTTTATAGGTTATTAGATCTCCTAAAATTATAACTAATAGGTAAGGCTGTTCCTTTTACCTATAAGGTAGTTTTATTCTTTTAACTATTACTAGTAAGATATAGTTCCGTATTAATCTACTATTTATTAATACTTTAAACTATTAATCTTACTAATTAACTTATAGATTTAGATATTATCCTTAAATTCCTTTAAGGGTCTAAGGCTTTACTACTAGCTCCCTTTAGTCCTATAGGCCTCTACTTTTCCTAACTATTAGCTGTTTAATCCTATTATATTTAGCTTACTCTTTAGCTAATACCTAGTTTACTTTTTATCCTTAATATTATTGGTTATACAAGGTGATATTACGTAGCTACGGTTCGTAGATAGTATAATAATTGTTATTCTATATTCGATTTCTTGCTTAAGGAAGGGCGAGGAGCTTAAGGCTCCTTGCTACGCTAGTGCCGCGGTAATACGTGACGGCAACTTACCTATATTCCCGACACTGGCAACTCTTCTTTTATAGTTGCCATCTATATACATATACCGCTTAACTAGCGTAATAAATATTAATCCTTCTTATTTACTATTGCCATTATAATATAAGTCTCGCCGTTCTAAAATTTTGCCTCTTAGCACGTGGTGCTTTCTTACCTAGAAGTTATAGGTAGATATCTTATTTAAAGGGCCGCTAAGGCGCTAGTAGTAAGCGAGCTAATAGTGATTTTCTATCCTGGGGATGGAAAATCCTAATTAGCTAGGTTAAGTTAGGGTCTACAGAATATTATACTCCCCCCTCTAAAAAAGTCTTAGTAAGAGAATCTAACTAATTAAACAACTTTAACTGCCGGTTAAAGTTCTTAGATATCTTAAGACCTTATATAACTAAGAAATTTCTAAGGACTCCCTTTTAACCTAACCTTCAACTTATATATATAGAGTATTTATATTAATAAACGTCTTTAGTGCCTTGTTTAGGTTTACCTTTATTATTATATCTACTAGGTTATCTTAGCCATTAATCTATTAAATCTTAAAGAGTTCTTAACGCTTATAGGATTACTAAAGTGCTATAATATTAATTATAAGGCACTTCTTTTTTATAGTACTAAGCTTAACTAAATACTTATAGAGGGAATATAAGTCGGTATACACAATTATAGGGATAATAGGAAGTTTAAGTTAATCTATAATTATCTTTAGGGTAGTTCCAATTATAATTACTATATTAACTCCGCTAACTATTTTATATATCTCTAACGCTAAAACACTTTAGATAATATGCTTACTCTTAGTTAAGCTCTAATAGATAAGATTGCTATAAATTATAAAGTTATTCTCTCTAGTAAATTTATTTATAATAATAATCTTATATTCTAACTAGGAGCTAAAATTTTTATTATTTATAAATAATCTATTAATAAATATAAAGAGCTTAGTAGTAGGAAGATTAATAGGCATATAGAGTAGTCCCCGATTAAGATGGTTTATTTACTAAATTTTTATTTTATTTAGGGCAAGAATATCGTCCTTAGTTAGTTTCTAGTGTTAAGTAGTAATAAAGAGATTAAATAAAGCCTTAGGTTAATAGATAGAAGTAATATAAGCTCTATAAGCGCGTTACTCTACATATCCTTACTTTAAGGAATTAATATTAATAATATTAATCTTCTTATTTTAACCCTTCTGGCGTAAAGCAATAAAATCCTTATTTATATCGGGAAAATATTCGCAGGATAAGATTTAAGTAGACTTTGTTTAGCGCGTTTCGCGTAATTGACATGCAATTAACCAACTTAACATATAACTTAACTAACTTGACACGCAATTAACTAACTTAATATACAACTTGACAAACTTAACACGCAATTAACTAACTTGACATTCAACTTGACCAACTTAACACGCAATTAACCAACTTGACATTTAACTTAACCAACTTAACACGTAATTGACCAACTTGACATTTAACTTAACTAACTTAATACGCAATTGACCAACTTAACATTTAACTTAACTAACTTAATACGCAATTGACCAACTTGACATATTTAAAAGTTAAATAACACGTAGTTGACCTACTTAACAACTTTAAAAGCTAACTGCACATTCCTTAACATGCAATTGAGGTAATGTAATATATTATTTTAAAGTTGTATACCAATTGCGCAAATGAATTTTTACTATTTTTTTAGCCTGTAGTATGCTAGCTTATAATATATATTATATACAATCTTATATAATCTTATACAATCTTATATAATCTTATACAATCTTATACAATCTTATATAATCTCATATAATCTCATACAATCTTATACAATCTTATATAATCTTATACAATCTTATACAATCTTATATAGTCCTATATAGTCCCATATAGTCTTATATAGGTTTATTATTATATTATATATTACAGGTTCTATACTAGCTCAGCTGCTTTTGCTATTTGTTCTGGCTTCTATATAATAACGCGATGCGAGTTCCTTCTTTAAGAAAGTTGTCCGAGTATAGAGTATTATATTGGTCCTAATTAATATAATTATTAACGTAGTACAAATCTGGATAAGAAGTAGCGGCTGGAACAATATGCGCGCTTCGTAGAATAGATAGCATTAAATAAAAGCGACCACCTCTAAGTACTTGCCTAGTATTTACGCTCGAGCGCAGCCACCTTTTCACCTCAACTATGCCGTGTGTTAGATGCGGCAGTTCATGATTTAATGGCTGAAGCAGCTCTACTATAGCTCCAGTATACTACACGTATATACCGTACTTATCTAACCTTTTAATATCTAGAATAGTAATAATTAGCTGAAGCTGGCCTACAAGTCTTCCACCTAACGGCGTGCGGCCCTTTCTAATACGGTCGCCGTTATCTATATACTCCTGGACCCATACATAATCACGCCTCCACTAGTTAGAACATTGCCAATTTGGTATACAACATACTACCTTACTAATTTGGCCCTTAAGGTCGGTTGCATTTTTTCCGTCTCGTTTCTAACAGCGAATAGATGGATGTATTTTAATAAGCAGGCGCTTAACCCATAAGGGGTTCTTCTCTTTCCGGTCCATATTGAAGTTCTAGGTACATTCGCCTTGTAGTTTTTGCCTACACTCTCAGACAAATACCACAATGCCGTCTAGAAACCCTAGGATTTTGCAGCAGTTTGCTATATAAAATACATAAAGCCACGTCTTTAACCCAAGACGCCTCTAGACAAGATCTATTGCCCTATCTATGTCTTCCAAAGGCCACCGAAGCTTTGCAACTGCCAAATGCTATATTAGTTAAGTAACCTGCACCTCTAGACGCTAGGAAGACTGTGGTACAGAATCACTATTTATAAAAGCTATTTCGTCTTCCATTGCTAGTACTGCTACCCGTCTTAAATTGTAAGAGCAGATTTGAGATAGCGAATCCCGTTTATTTGTCAAGTCATAAAACGCCTTAACAATGTAATAGTGTCTAGCTTCGCCATTTGCGCCAGTGCAGTACCCATCTGCACATCCGTACAGGCGGATATTTTCCTCAAAATGTACAAGGGCATGGAATTTTGGTATATTAAAATGGCCCGTATTAGAATCCTTTGCCTTTAGACGGAAACTTTAAAATACGCCTTTAAGCATATTAATTCGATATAGGGCGTGGTGCATATATCGTAGTGTCTCCTCATTATGGGTGCGATACTAAGCCATAATAACGAAGTTGTATACGGCTCTTGTAAAATGCATAGCATATAGTTCCCTAGACGACAGTAGTGGGGCTAGCACAGCGATAAGTTGACGAACTATGGCTTTTTGTTTATTACCTGTCCATTAAGTAACTTTACTAAATAACAGGTTATTAAACCGTTTTAGGCCCGTAAAAGCTAGGACTTATCTAAAACGCTAATTAAGCTGAGCCTCCGCAGACATATTTGTTGTGGTTGTCTTCGTCCCTCTTCTCTTTCTTTTTAGCTGGACGATATCGCCTACCAGTTTCCGTACCTATTCGATAAGTCGCATGACGATACCCTTTAGAAGCTGATGTAGAACATCTACCATTATGCCCTTATAGATGTTAAATAGGCGATGGTGCCACGCAAAATATTCTACCGGGTATACCCAGTCGTCCGAGGATGGAAGAATGTTCTCTAGTTTCTGGCGTTTAATCTGTCTTCTCGTCTCCTCATAGGTGCGTGGCGGGTATTGTTTCTCGGTCAAGTTCTCGCGCTTTAGAGGGGGGATCTGGCATATAGTGCAGTGCTGTCGGCTTTTAACACCTATAAGCAGCACTTGTTCTTCATAGTCTGCCATTATTCCACACATAATTAAATAACATCGTCGCACAAAATTATCCGCACATTAAAGGTCTACGCCGCTTTCTACAAGATGCTTAATTGCTATTATATTTTAGTTAATGGAATATAGCGTTAGAATACTAAAGCAGGACTTACGTTTAAGTATAGTTCTCATTACCTTATAATATGCTTTACTTTTTATATCGTTATCTTTTTCTTTAATAACTGGTATAAAGCCGATAAGGATATTTACGGGGGATGTCTGTCGGCGCCGAACTTGTCGGTTAAGATTACCAATAGTAAGATATACCGGCCAGGCCGATTTATTACCATAGTACATTGTTAGCTGGGTCTTATTAACCGCTATAAGTATAGGAACTACTATAGCACCGCTAGGAAGCTTGCCTTGTGTCTCCCACCACCAGTCACCGCTGTATAGCTTATTATAGACTTGGTGGTTTTCGGCATTATAGAGTCTCTTTGGTGCATATGCCAGTGCATCTTTAAAGGGTCGATGGCCAATTAGAAAGGCAATTATATTTATAACATCCTGGTAAAGAATATAGTATTCCCTCTACTTAGAGCCTTTAACATTTAATTCTACCTTACACTCTAATCGGAGCCATTGTTTGTCTTGTATGCTAAATAGAATAGCGGTAATTAGTTCTTCCCATTAATTTGCAGATTAGAAGCTAAGCAGGCCATAAAGTGGGCTAAGGCGGGTGTCTTTAAGCAGTGCGTCGACGTCTCCCTTTATGCAGCGAATGCGGTGCAGCCATATTAAAAAGGCGTAATCAAACTCCGAATAAAAAGGATTGTATAGTATACTTTGGCTATTGTCGTATTATAATATGGTAATATCTAAAATTGTTTAGCTAACTTACTACATATTATTATCGGTCTCGTATAAAATTGGTTTACCCGCCTTTATATTCTCAGTTGCTTTAAATATCTCTATTCTAAGTAATAATGATGACGATATAACGCTTTTCTAATATGGTATACCGCACAAAGGCACCAGATGGGCATTCTGCTTATATTCTACCGCCACTAGAGCGTACTTGTCGGTATCCGTGTTTATACCGTCCGGTTATAATCGCGCGTTATCTAACTAGTAAGAGTGGTGGAATTGATTGCGAATTGTGAGTAGTCGGGCCGCAATAAATATGCGAGTGTTGTATCTCTCTTCGCGTGCTTTTTTATAGACGTGTTAGTGGCTAGGCAGCCGCCTTTTGCAGTACTGTAGGTGTCGGTAAAGGCCGCCGTAACTCTTAGGGGTATAAGAATACTATAAACAGCTCCGCTGCATTATCGCTAATTGTATATTAAACAATATGGTATTATTTCTAGGCGTAAAGAGTGCGTATTATAGTACTAACGGTTAATTGCCGGTATTTAATCTATATAAGTGGCTTGGCTTTATGGCTGCCAAGAGTATACCTCTTATTTTCTCGCTAGAACTAGTTACGCTGAAGTATAAGTATAACTAGCCTGACACTAAGTTTAAGGACTTAAAAGAGTCCAAGGCAGCCAAACTGGATACTAAAGCACAAGTATAACTAGCTTAACACCAAGTTTAAGGACTTAAAAGAGTCCAAGGCAGCCGAAATAGACGCTGAAGCGCAAGTATAACTAGCTTAACACCGAGTTTAAGGACTTAAAAGAGTCTAAGGCAGCCGAACTATACGCTGAAGCGCAAGTATAACTAGCTTAATACTAAGCTTAACATCGAGTTTAAGGACTTAAAGAGTCTAAAGTAGTAAAACTGGACACTGTAAACTAAAGACTCAATGGTACCCGAAAAACCTTTATCCGTCTAAACAACAATATACAGTATTCTTAGGCAATGGCTACAGGACCACAGCTACGGCGAAGATATTATTTACCACTAATGTTACAGAGCCCGATGATATTAGCTATCCGGACCTACAAATTCCGTTATTTCTATATAAGCCGTGGCAAGAAAAAAAGGGAAGATTAAGGGTAGTGCTAGTTAAGTTGAGATAACTAAATAAGTTAGTACTTAGAACCACAATATCCGGTCTTAGGTATGCAGAGTTTTAACTAATGTCTAACTTAAGCTGCCGCCCGGAAGTCTCATATTTGTCGTTAGGGTAACGCTAGAGGGCTAGGCCGGATAATGGGTATTAGCAACAATATAGATAATTTGAAGCCCGCGAAGTAACTAAATAGAAAGCCCGTATCTCGCAGGTTAACTGCTTATCTTTAACGGCTTTCGAAAGTTTATTTCTAGAATTCCTTTTAACATCTCCGGTTTCCTATTAAACAGACATATTAGCACGAGCCTATACACTACCAGGGTGCGGAGAGCTAAAATACAGTTGGAGCTCTTTAAATGATTTACCAGAAAAGAACGGGTTATTTAGGTTAGCCTATAGATTGGCCAGCTTGACCTTAACATCTTACCCCAGCTCGCGAAGATTAGGGCCATCTCTACCCAGTATACCACCGTTAATCTGCGTATTGGTATCTCCCTTATTCGCAGCAGCTGAAGAGGCTTTAGGTGTCTGGTCTCTAAAAGGCATTATAATGCGGCTTTCAAGAGAGCCCGCTCCGCGCTAGGGCACTAGACGCCATATTATAGGTAAAGCTTATGGTAGTTATATAAGGCGGGATACATTTCTAGGCAGTATGCGTTTGGAGAAATTAAGGCTAAGGCAAGCTTAATGTAGCTGTGTTTTTGAAGATAAAGAGGCTATAGTATCGGTTTAGGCGGCTATAGAAGTTTAAAAGATTAAGCGAATAATAGCAGGAAATGGAAGAAAAAGGCGCGTAAATAAGAGTACGGTGTCATAGGGCTAGAGTGACAATAGCTGTGTTATAGATGGCTCGATATGCAATTCGGACTACGGGACCTATATGCAAATAAGTCTAGCGAATATCTTTAATATAAAGCGTAGTAGCCATAAGTGGGATCTAGGATACTAGTTTTGGGTTGCCTGTGTAGTAGATATAACAGCTTATCCAAAAAAAAGTTGCTTTATTAGTGATATAGCTTAAAAATAGGTTGTACTTTAGGTAAAAGAGTATCCTAAAGCCTTATCTTGCGCTTGTGGGATAAAATACCATATTATATTTTACTTTATTTTGTACAATCTTAGACTTTTTATAATGTCTTAGATTATCCCCCTACCTCTCTCTACTATGTACTTTACCTTATCTTGCACTTATGGGATAAAATACCATATTATATTTCACTTTTTTTTATATAATCTTAGACCTTTTATAATGTCTTAGATTATTCCCCCGCCTCTCTCTACTATGCATTTTACCTTACCTTGCGCTTGTGGAATAAAATGCTATATTATATTTTACTTTTTCGTACAATCTTGGACATTTTTTAATGTCTTAGATTGTCCCAAACTTATTCCTCTACCTTTCCAAAGCTGCTTTACTAACTAGTTACAACACGAAGAATAGAATTATTAGCTCTCTTATTATTATGTATCTAGTCTAGTTGCTTAAGTGTACCTATTAGGACATCCATTATCCTGTCTGTAACTCTTTGGCTTCCTATATAATGTATGCGATAACTAACGTTCCGAGGCTTCTACTGCGGATTACACTTATTTTTATATGCCTTGCTATTTATATCTTGTAATTTTATTTACTTAGTTAGCAGCGCAAATCTTATATCTTGTCTCGCCACGCACCTTTCGTTCCGTTTCTTACTCTAAGTCTTGCATTTCGTTTTACTGCCCACATTAAAGCTTATATCTCATCCTACTTCTTACATTAAGACTCGCATTCTGTTTTATTTCTTACATCGCTCTCGTATCACTCTCGTTAGAATCCGCTATTATCTTAAGTTAACACTATTGGCACACCTTCTTATTATAACTGTTAGGATTGTCTTATTAGATTATTGCTAATTGTCTGATATATTATCCGCTCCACTATCTTTATAAGTTACTCCATACTATTCTGTATAAAACTTTTACCCGCTTATAAATATATAGGGTCCTTAACTATAATGGCGGCGCTATATCCAGACTCTAGTTGGTACTTAACCACTGCGACTAATAAGAACTTATTGTAAATAAGTGGTCTAAAGCTATAGCAAGGACTTGCGATTAACGAAAAAACATATAAAGAAATCCTCTAATACTGTGCTAGCGAAATTAATAAAGCGTCTAGCGGTAGGTTACCAGCGTCCGGGCCCGTGCGAAATGGAGTTAAGCGCACAGTCTTTAACCTTCTTAACACTAAGTATAGGCACGTGTTTAAGAGATCCGATCTGCCATTAGAGTTTAAAGCTTTCGCTATCGCCGCTAAAAAATCTATATAGCGACACGTAACGACCAACAGACGTAGAGGCGTAGAGGTTATAATGGCTGATATTGTTTTAAAGCATAGCGGCTTATCTTCCAAAGAGCAGTCTGTTAACTTATCTAGATTAAGGGCAGCCTCCGAGGCTGCCTAGGTGCTCGGTAGTCTGTCTATTAAAGTCCCACAACAGCTAAATACTACATCTATACCATTCTATGAAATGAGCTTTGCTGTGTACAGTTACTTAGACAAAACGCCATTGAATGGGGCCCCCATTCTATACGGATTTGCATTAAAAACTAAGCATAAGCATCTATTGTCCGATTCTCCAGAGAAAGTTAATATATATTACTGTGGATATGACAAGCTGTAGGCCGCGATAAGTGTAAACTTCTCGGCAGATAAATACAGGGATGGCTGGGCTATAGTAGATCTGACTACCGGTATACTAATTCTTAACTATATAAACTTGGCATTTACGGTGCTTTCTACAAAGAAGGCTGGACTCAATACAATTATAATTGGAGTTAAAAATCCCAATCGGATTACAAAGCGTAAGAGACTTTATAACTTATATAAGATTATATAATATTATATAGAATTGTCTAACGTACGTTTATAGGTATAAGATTTAATAAGAGTACTTCCAAGTCCGACTTTAACCCTAATATTGCACAACCGGTGCCGACTAGGAGAAGAATAGGCATACCTGCCCTGGGTCGAAGTAGTTATAAGCAGTTAATTCTAGAGTCTATGCTACCTATATCTAAGTAGTTAAATCCAAAGCCCACGTCAACCCTAAAGTCCACGCCACCTATACCTGCTAGTGCATTATCAGCTATATAGCCGGCTACAATTAAACCTACTTATAGCTGGACCCGTAGTAGTAAAGACCAGCCCCTACTAGATAAATTAGAGTTTTTAAAAGGCGTGGATCTAGACAAAGTACAAACATTTAAGACAATGCCATGGGATAAGATAAAAGGATAGTGTGATAAATGGCCAAAGTCTAATCGCGAAATGTTTATCGATATATTGTTTAAGGATATAAATAATAACCCTAACCTAATTTATATTAGGGAAATTAATCTTAACCGCATATGGGAGCGCCGCCACTTTAACGCCTTAATTAACCCTATTTCGACTGACAAGGAACTAGAAGATAAGTATAAGGATGGAATTAAGGAGGTTAATTAGGAAGTTAATTACCTAAAGGACGTGCGAGAAGCATACATTAACCTAATATTATGGGTAAAGGCGCTACAGTTCCTCTCGTTTCCGTTAACTATTCGCAATACTCTTTAAGACGCAACCTTCCACTTATACGGCATAAAAAAGGGTAAAGCTATATAGATATATTAGCTGCTTGGTGTTACCTATACTCTTCGCAATTATGCAGCCCTAGGTAGAACCTTTCTTGCGGATATAATGGGTTTAGGTAAAACACTTCAAATGCTCTTAATCTGGTACACCAGCGTGTTAATAACCAAGATTAACCTCGACTGGCTTAATTGGAAAAATTAAGAAGGTAGAGATAAAAGTCTCCACCTTGCCCCCAGTATAGATAAATACCTACAGCCGCCTAACGCCCAATACCCGAGTTAAATAGATAGCATGCTACAGTGCTGTTATGTTAAGAGAAGTATTACCAGAAATTTTCTTTACCGGCCAGTAGGACTAACTATATACATTACTAGACAGAATCTACTGCCCTAAGCGGTTAAAGACGTTAAATTATGGTTTAAAACCTTAGAACTAAATGATTGTATTTCTGGAGGTAAACTACAAGTTCGCGTGCGCTATTCGGCTTTTATTAGGTCTAGTATAAAGAAGTACGATTTTATAGATAAAGATAAAGATATTCTTAAACCTATAAAATGTGGAAGAGAAGGCGAGAAGGTCTAGTGGAAAATAGACCTAAGATCGGCTTCGTATCTTATAATTATAACGTTACAAACTTGGGCAATAACCTGGACCGCTTAGGAATAGCATAAGACTATTTTCAATCTCTATGGAGACGGTGGTCCTCGTTATATTGTTAGTGGGATTCTTGCCGACGAGTTCCATATAGATAGGTTAGAGATAGGTTATCTAATAAAAATGGCCAAATAAGTATACAATAATTAAGCAGTATTTCCTCGCTTTTAACGCCTAGGCCTGTTTTATAAGGACGGTAATGGTAAAATAGCCTACTACACCTCTCGACCTTTAGTAGTGTTTACTTCTGGTACGCTAACTAGCGAAGGTTTTACAAGTCTAATTCCCGCCTTGGAAATTTTCAGGGCCCCTAATTAGGCGGATTCCACAAATATAAAATTAATTAATAATCGCAATATTAAAGCATTAATTAAATATA
>Ga0307515_10008809_pt1 | contig 19596 bp, 22 predicted proteins | sample 17_EM_MG_FD_194513 | JGI IMG/M metagenome (GOLD analysis project Ga0307515, IMG submission 194513) | Populus trichocarpa ectomycorrhiza microbial communities from riparian zone in the Pacific Northwest, United States - 17_EM | ecosystem: Host-associated > Plants > Roots > Unclassified | place... | reverse complement strand
ACAAAATCCGAGGGATTGCACAAAGAAAAAAGTATACCGAGAGATCGAGAGAGACGAGTGAGAGGAGGGTAAAAAGAGGCACTCAACGAAGTATACCGAAATAGAGAGTTGGAAAGGGACATTGAATGGGGCATGATCGAAAACGAGTACTTGGTTAGATTTGCTTGGGGGGATTGACGGTCTGGAAAAGCAGTTGGGAGGGTTACTGATGGAATGGACATGAGTACATGTCAAGAAGACAAGGCTGAACGTGCGAAGTGGCATTCAGTCGTCGCCATGTAGCTGCGGACCACGGACGATCGAATGATGATGGTGTGGGGTCGGTGGGAACGACGACCATGGGGGAATGCAAGGTGCGTGTGCCATGAAATGAATAGAAGAGAGCATGAACGAATGCATAGCCGGCGATGGTATATCAATTTGAGAAAGTGTGACGGCGGAGAGAGGTATTCCAGAAACGATCGTTTGGAATGGGAGAATGGGGGATGGACTGAACAAGGTTAGACACAGCATACATGCGGGAAGAGATAGGCAGTTCGCAGATTGATCAAAACAACAAGATCAGTCAAGAGAAGGGAAACCACAGGTGGCCGAGGTGGTTGCAAAGTGGGTTTCTGTTGGCTAGAGAGAGAAGGGGGGGGTATGATGGAATGATGGAATATCGAGGGTGTGTCATGCCGGCGAAAACGGAAGGCTTGGTCGAGAAAGGAACGACAGAGGCCGAACACAACGGAATCTTCGGTGCCAACTCGGGTAACTATTCTCAAGTAACTCTCCGACCCCCGAAGACAAGGGATCGGGGCGCTGAGATAGGCAGCGGTCCGAACGAGTGAACGGAGGTGAAATTGTGTTCCAATCCCAAACAAAGACGGACTTGGAGTAGGCCGATCGCGTTTTCACCGGATTAACTTTCCGTAGTCCAGAGCACTCTCCTTCCTAACATCTCCCTGCTCCTTCTTTGGGAATGCGCTCCAGAACCTGAGCGTCTCGTCTCCAGCACCGGTGACGATCGTCTCGCCATCAGGACTCATCGCCAGATACAACACTCGATGTGTATGCCCGCTCAACGAGGCAACCATGTCCAGCGTCGGGTACTTCCATATGCATATCTGGTTCTGGGCTGTTGTCGACGAGAACCCGTGTGTCGACACGAGTTCATGCGAGGTCAAGGACCACGTCAGATTGCAGACCTAGATCCAGTAAGAACTCAAACCTTAAACGCGAAAAGGGTAAGTGGATCCCTGCTTACCTGGCTCCCGGTGTCCAATTCACTGAGCAACGTGCCCTGCGGCGTGTTTGTGTTCCAAAACCTAATGTGTTTATCCTGGGTGCCTCCCCCCGTCGCCAGGATCCCTGGAACATGGGGGTCCCAAGCGAGCGCCTTGACGGCTGCCGTGTGTTGGGTAAATCTATGCAGTGGAATCTCGCCAGGATCATCTCCCGCTGCCACCCCAGCACTCACACTCGAACTCGTTGACCCTGTTCTCGAATGCCCCAACGTCCCACTCCCAATCCCGTACGGTGAACTCCCTCTGCCTCGGGCAGATCCTCGAAGATCCCATATGAACACCTTGTTGTCGTTCCCTCCGCTGGCCAGCAGCGACGAATTAGCCCCATCGTCATTGGACCACCTCAGCCCGCAAACTTCTTGCCGATGCGCTGCGCACTTTTTAAAAGGTTTGGTGTCCTTTTCCCGGATGTCTCGGTGGTAGATCATCCGGTCCCGAGAACCCGAGCTCAGAACGGACCGGTTCCACGAGATGGCGCCGATCCGTTGGTTGTGAGCCTGGTTGTAAGTCCGCAGCGGCTCGAGGGTGTTGGCGTCGAAAATATGGAGGCGACCGGCGAGTGTGCCAACTGCCAGTGTTGATCCCTGAAGTTAAAACATGAGTCGGGAACCGCGTAAAGGGGTGGAGACCGGTCTCGTACCTTCTGGGCCCAGGCAACTGAACTGATTGTGTCGTTGCTGGTCGATAAGTCGCACAATTTTGACACAGCGGCCGTATGGGCTGCCCACAAGTAGACAGCAGACCCGAGACCCACACCGAGTACATTGGTGCTTGACCAGTCGACAAGGTTCAGGTAAAAATCGTCCGCGAGCTCCGGTGCGTCTAAAACGCGATACGGTGTTTTGCATACACTACGCAGTTTCCGTCTCGGACTTTCTAACAGCTGCCGACTCTCGGCTCGTACGGGGCTCATCGAGTAGGCGTCATCTCCTGTATTGTCTAGCCGTCGGGTGGGTGTGTTGGAATTTGACCGGGAGGGAGAGGCATATGAAAGCAGGCGTTTTCGGTTCGGGGTCGTTGGGGGTGCGGAGGAAGTAGATGCTCGAATTGGAGATGGGGCACGATGGACTGGAGTGGTAACTTCGGAGTGCAGTACAGATGTGAAAATGGAATTAGCTTGTTCTGCGGTCGGGTCAAAGTCAGTTCAGCTCTCGATCGGAAGCCCGGAAGTTGTTGGACGAAGATCAAAGAGAAAGAGGCATACCTTTGAGTGCATCGGATTCTGTGGGGATCAGTCTAGTCTTGGACGGAGTAGATGGGCCACCCTCGTCTTTGAGGTGGTAGGATGTGCGCATGTCGCCGGAATCACGGTTCGGAACGAAACGATCGCCGTACTCCTTGTCTCGCTCTCTCATGCTGTTCCGCCGGGGTCTGGGAGACTCGGGGGTTGTTTCAGAGGTGGTAGAAAGAGTGCTGTCGAGAGAAGGAGTGGAGGCGTTGGATACGCCGAAGATGGCATGGATTTTTGGACGGTTCCTTCGGTGGCCGTCTACATCTTCGAGATCCTGTTGAGCAGCGCGGAGACGCTTCCCGAACGGAGAATTTTTGAGACCGGACATGGACTGAGGGGGTGGATGGAGATGGGGAGGGCTCAGAGGACGGGTAGCATATGTGGTGGCTGTAATCGGCCAAGAGGAAGACCGGGATCAAACTACGCGTCGCGTCGTCTTCGTTGAGTTCGTGCCGCAGCTCGACCGGTCGCAAAAATAAACAGAAATATTCCTCGTAGCTCTCTCTCCGTCTCAAATACGACGCGTAAAATCCCCCAGAAAATCCGAATCTTCGGGTCGAGTGGTTTTGGTTCGGTTTTCAACATACACGTGCGCACGGACCATTCGCCCTGCCCTAAACCCACCCCCATAAAAGTCCGCGCCGGACAATTTTTGTTTCTTCAGATTATACTCAGCTAGGTACGGTCACCATAACGGTCTCCCTTCTGTTTCTCGCTCATGCCCCCTGCAGGATCTATTTTATAGTTTCTAACTTGAGTCTCGCATGTTTAACCATGCCGCATTCTTCACATCCAGCCGATGACATCCACGTCCCCTCGTTTGACTGAGAACATGGCGGTGCCTCCTGGCACCGTCTCGAGGACGTTTGGTTATGTATCTTCAAGAGGTGCTTTTCAAGCCCTCTTGGGTGCTAGCCAGCGAGTGGGACGTCTGTCTGATGGATGCCTTTCTAGTAAATATTATTATTTGTCTACCTGCATACATTATAGAAAATTTTCACTGCACCTCGAGCGCCTCATCCAAAACCTCAACGAGCCGATCGACCTCTTCGATCGTGTTGTAATGAACCAACGAAATGCGAACCAAACCATTATTCACATCCACTTTAGGTTCGAGCGTGTCCACCAAGGTGTATGCGTAGCAGTGGCCGTAGCGGATACCCATCTGCAGGAGCTCCCATGATACAAGGATGAACATGAAGGAAAATTCAACTCACAGTCCCTTTAGCATCGAAAACTCTGACGACGTCCTTCCCGCTGATCGCCTCCCCGGTTTCACCCTTCACAATGACGAAACTGATCGTGGGCACACGCCTCTCGCTCTTTGTCTCTTCCCCGACGATCCTCACACCACGCTTCGCAAGTTTCTCCGAGGTCAAATGCCCCAGCAACCTCTGCACAAGCGTCTGCTCATGTTTCGCGATCGCCGCGAACGTAGCTTTCAGCCTGCTGTGCGTCTCTGGATCGGAGTAGACCGAGCCAGTGTCTTTCAGTGACATCGAAGAGATCGGAGAGATGGAGAGGAGATATTCGAGCACACCGGTCACGCTGTAGGCGAGCTCGTAACCAGGACCGCCAGGCATGAGTTTATAAGCTATCTTGTCAACGAACGGCGAGAGAAAGTGGTGTGTGAGGGGAGTCAGGTTGGGGAGTCTGGAAAGGTGAGTGTAGAGGGCAGCAATGTGTGGGCCATATACCTTGCGAATGCCCTCAAAGTTACAAAGGATTACGTCGAAGAGGTATCAACGCACCTTATAGAACGTAAACACAGCATAATCAACGTCCCAGTCTTGCACATCGATTTTGCGATGAGGGGCATACGCCACACAATCAACAGAGATCTCGAGCTTCTTAGCGCCTCTCTCGGCGGCTTTGGCGCGAACCTATTATCCGCGATCAGTCGCTTCCACCGCAAAAAGTGGGTCGGGAATCGTGCACCTGCTTAACGACAGACTTGACGTCTACCACCGATCCAAGGATGTTCGAACAAGCAGTAATCGCAACGATTCGCGTGTTCTGTGTGATCAACGGCAGGAGGGTATTGACGTCGTGGGCTACTGCGTATGGGTTGTTCGAGCCGTTTACTGGAGTGGCGTGCCAATAGCTCAACTCCAATCCCTTCCGCGTCGCCAGCTTCTTCCACGGTCCGGCATTCGCTATAAAGGACATTCACCTACCCGCCAAAACGAAGTCAGGGATGACAGAGAATCCATACCCTCATGTTCGCCCGTCACAATGATCTCGTCCTCGTCACTAAAATCCTCCTCGATTGCCCTCGCGAGGTTCTCCATCAACAACGTCGAGCTCGACCCAAGCGCAATTTCATCCGCGCTACTTGCATTGAACAAAACCTTAGCAGTTTCCTTACCCAGGTCTATCCGATCCGCAGAGGTCTTGGACACGGAATAGTCCGCACCCACTTGGACGTTTGAGTTTGACAGATAGTCAACGATCCGCTCGATCACCGGGCTAGAACATTGCGAGCCTCCCGCGTTATCGGCGTAGATGTAGGGAGTCTGAGAGGAGAGCGAAGGGAAGAGGGAGCGAACTTTTGCGATATCGAGGAATCCTTCGTGAGCCATGGCGCTATTCCCGAGGGATTTGATCAGTGAGATACCCTTGACTCTAGGGATTGGCGCCACGAACCTTTAGCGGTGGGCTGATGTGGGATGAAAAGGAGCAGGCCCACCGGAGTAGGAGGCTCCCGAAGTCAATGTGTGCGCCCGATACCTCCCGATCAGGTGGGGAGCTGGAGCGGCGGGCCTCAAACAGCCGTAGGTCGCGGACCGCATGCTAACCCTGATCATGGCCAAGAAATCATAATTCGGGATCAATATTGAGTGGCAAAACGATGCTTCTGCAGCGCCTAGATTCGCGTCAGCCACGCTCTCGACTCGAAGACTTTGTACGAAGGTCGAACAGTCGAACTACGCAGAAAGTCCTCAGACAGCGACCAGTGTTCGTATCCCACTCCACCGCCAGGCCAAACAAACATCAACCCCAACAGAGGGATCTGCTTGAGGGCCACGATTTCGAAGATCTCAGGATCTGCACAGGGGGCGGTGATAGCGACAATAATCAATATGATATGAACAATGGAGTCGGCGAGGCAGAGTTTCATAGCCAGTTGGGGAATCCCAAACCGTAACCGACGATCACGCATAGACCTGCTGATGACCGTCAGACGAACTATGGGGTTCCGCAGGGGTGGTAAGGCAGGAAGCTCGAGGATGCGGTGCGGGAGGGGGAAGGCGTGTGTCGCACAACAAGCGCTCACGTGGGGGGTGGTGCGAGTGTGACGACGCATGCATCACTCTCCCAACTCTTCACCATCATTCCATCTCCCGAACGGGAAACAGACCCCCGTGAGGTGATGGTGTTGGCGTTGTGTTAAGTGATTATATGGGGTCTGAAAACCGGCTGGAATGAAATTGGGGGGCTCGTACACGGCGTTGATGAGTTTTGGGATGTTCTGGGCTTATGGGTAGACGTCGCGTGCCGTCTTCCTCGTGTATAATTCATTGCCCGACACGTATCGCAGCTCCGATTACTGGGGTGAAATGACCAGCGCCGATGTTAACAATTGAAAAGGCCCTCATGGATGTTGGTGACACATACTGATACAATTATCCTCGGGGGTTGCACGGGGAACCCACGTTGGCACCTTCGAGGTGAATTGGTGTCGTGAGCCCTCGGGATACCCTATCCATTCGTTACGTGGGTTGTGCCTGTGCGAGGAGGTAGAGAGGCTGCAACAGACTGAACCTGGTGCCTTTCTGATCTCTCGTGCACTTGATAGAGCTGGCGGCAGATCAGAATCCCCGATGGAAGCAAAATTGCGTGCCGTCAGGAACAAACCATATCGGGGTGGTTTGCAGTTACCTTGCTGGAGGCTTGCGTCGAGTTGGATTAGACCATCGCCGCCTCACGTAAGACCTCGCCGGGGATTTTTATCGCTTTGTGGAAAGGAGCTTCCGAGAATTCTGAGGAATGACGTGCACGTGATCCGTTGAGTTCAACTTGTGGCGGGACGCGTCGCGGTTCCGACTGATTCTGGACGCCAGTGACGTTCCTTAGGCTGTCTCCTAGCGTTACGATGGTGAATTGAAGAGGAGCTTGTCGTGCGCCCTTCATGTCAAGTAGATGACAGGACTCCGACTCGGTCATTAAATGCTGACCAACCGATACGAGTCGCATGCTAGTCGAAAGGCCCGCTTAAATGTTAAATAATTGGCCCAGATTGAAAGCACGTCCAATTGGCGATAAACCCCGGATTTAAGCGGCGAAATGAAGAAAACGTGTGGTTTGTGCCTAAAGGTCTGCAGCCATAGGCTGTGATGAAAGTTTGAGATTAAAAGTTTCACCAGCGGGGCTCCATGGGCGTTCCGGGACCGCAAATTGGGCCACCTGATCTCCGGAAGTGACTCCGGAGCCGTTCATTCATCCAGCGAAGGATCATCTCACCTCACCTGTCGGACCTCGACCTCTCCAAGCGTTTACCCTCCCCTCCGACCGGAATAGCGATCTTCGACCGCCGACAACCAATTTCTCTAGGAAGCAGCTCGATTCTGTAGCAACACCTCACCGCCAGACTGACGCCAAAATGACCCCGGGGATGGGAATCGGAAGCGTGTGGAAAGCGGGATAGTGTATAGCTGGGCGTCTCGGGAGGAGGCCTTTTTGCTTTTGCTCTATCGGGCCGGAGTGTGCCGGTGATCCTCGCCACCTCTCTTCATCTGGAAATGGCCTTCGAACCCTTGAGATTGTACATTCCAGCCTCAGTTACATTGGGGGCTGGGTGGGCCCCCTATCTACGCTCTTCAAACTATAAGCCGGGCTGGGGGGGGAGTCAGTTTGAGCCTGGCCAGCCTTCCAGCTGACCAGACCTCCCGCGCTAATGCCGAAGTTCGAGGAAACTTCCGTGGGCGCTCCCCCGCTGACGCACCTTGGACCTCATTCCCCTTAGACCTTCCCCACTTCCTTTGGCTCCCGGCACTCGGTAGTGTCTCCATTACTCTGTGTGGAACTCTAACTCTCGACCAAGTCTCAAAGACCTGGAAAAAGCTTTGCTTGGTACGCGAGACTGTTCGGGTGTGAGGGGTCTTGCGAGCTTCCCTTTTCCTGCCCGCTTCACAAGCCGTCCCACAGTAGCAAACATCTGTGGCGGGGAATTGTAGGCTTTCCTCCGTTTTACCTACCTCGGCTCTTCTCGCTGTGGATTGATTGTTGTCAGCCCCACATTTCGCGCTCTCCGTCACTCTGAAGACTACCAAACCTAGACTCACATCGGAACCACAGGGAAAGAATGGACATCATTCATCCAACGAATCACAGCTGTAGTGAACGCAAGGCTTGATTGAGCCTAAAGAGGGTTCGTGAATGATGGAGTCCGTTGAAACTCATTGGTGCATTAGGCCTCGGTCTCACAGAACCACGAACCGCTACCTCTAAATGTCCTAATTGACGTTGCTGTGGGTGCGATAGTAACTACAGGAGCAACTTTTTGACTACCACGAGGGGGTAGTGTTCCATCCTATCTCCATTTGGAGGGTTTTTGGATCCGAATTGACCCACCTGACCTCTCGATCTTTTTCGAAAGGTTGTTGGAAGTATGGTGGATGGTGTATTCCATGGCGGCTTCCCTCTGCATGCCACCGTCTTCCCAGGTCTCCCACCGCCGAGATATGCTCCACGTTGACCTGGGACGCGGGTCGGGGCCGGATTCCGTGGGGTTCGGAGGCCGCGAGTGATGGATTGATCGAAGGTCCCGACCGAGGAAGACGAAATGGAGCGTTTTACCTCAATTCTTGATCACGATACCAACCGGGTCTTTCCTGGGATACCAATTTCAGCACTCCCAGGCTGTCCGGACTCTCTATGATAACAATCGTCTCGCGCGCGCGGGGGACTGAACTTGCTGGATATGGCTTGGGCCAGAAGCTAGTTTCCTTCGCCACCTTTTAGATGGACCCCGACAGGTCGGAACGCCTCGACTGTGGTAACTATTTCCGCAATCGCAAGTATGAGCACTCGCGCTCCTACGACGGACGCATCGGTGTCATCGCGACGCAAAACTGTCGGAGACGGGTGGATTGCCGGGGAATGGATCTTTTGGCACGTAAGAGTCATAGTTTGTCCCCTCGATCTGGTGTTTCCGATCCGCTGCCGATCTGGGGTACGTTCCTTTCCTTGTTTTTGACGAGAAGGAACGAATTTCGTAGTCCTTCTGTCCGTCACCGCTATCAATCATGCGTTGGATACGTGATGCCAAAAGGACGCTGTTCCGTCTTACCCGATGACCGGTGGCGTCGTCGACTGAATGGATGTCCAATTCACAATTGACCACGATCATCGAAGTGGTGAGGCACACGCACTTGATCTCGCAAGTTTCCGAAAGAACATCTTCCGAGGGTGTTTCGAAACAATACATGTTACACTGATAATGAGGATGGTGGGTTCAACAAAGAAGACGAAGGGTGTGTGATATCTGTTAAGCGGGGTGTGTCTTACCGATATGGCGAACGTGTTTGAGATCCTCATACAGGGGGGGGGGCTGGGTACGACGAATGGAATTCCTACCAGTCACTTCCGCGCGGCGGACGAAGCTACCTGAAAAACTGGCGCGCGTCCATGTCAAAAAGGGAGAAGCTCAGAAACTGAGGCTCCCATTTGCGTACCCGAGTCAATGGGTGGATTGGTCGACGGAACACTCGATTTGCTCCTCCGAGCGCCGGGAACGTATTTTGCGTGTTCGGCTCGGGGCCTCCGGTCATTTGATTAAATACCGGGGAGTAGGCAGGGGGGGGAGTGGTACCCTCCCGAGGCCGCAGCCCGTACGTATCAGTGCAAGCACTGTAGAAGGTGTACGGAATTGGTGCCGATCTGATCATTCGACCCGACGGAACAGTGGGAATCGGCATTGAGCGGATAATCGGTTGTCCCTTTGACAGGACTTCTTTTCAGAGGCGGTGCCCGTACCCCGTCTGCCCTTTTTGTTGTGCGCTCGGGCAGCGAAAAGAGGTAGCGGGGAGCGGGGAGGAGGGGGAGGGGTGCTGTGCTGGAGATGAACTGCGTTCGGTATCGCATGGAGAAAGGGGGAGTGCCTACTCGCAAAGGGGTGGGTAAGGTGTGCAGCTTGAACGTAAAGAGATGGATACAGGGATTCCCATGAAGCGGGCGTGTTCGTAAACGATAGTGGGATATTGTGCCTCTGGACGAGAGTTTCCCACTCGAACAAAGGCTGCAGTCGTGCGAACCTGTGGCCCGTAGGCGAGTTAGTCTGGGAAGCTGATTTGGGAATAGCGTAGGCGATTATGGAATAGTAACCACTTGACATAACCGAACGGATCCCTCCCTTATCGATATTATCGGTCCAGCGGCAGTACGAGTTCTCGGCCGGTCGAATGTGAAGAAGACCCACGGTGCATTTGCTCCCCGTGTCTCAGGGGGGGAGGGTCTGATTTCCCACTGAACTCGATCGTGAGGGCGGCCGATAGATATCAGGTGCCAACGTGAGAGGTGAGGGTGTGGCATAACCTAGGTCTGACTTAGTACGAGTGCTGGCCCCAGAAGGCTGCGAGACGACGAAGGTGTGATTCTTGCGAGAATAGGTCCAAACGAGGAGGGAACTTTGTTTGGTCGCCTCGTGATCAGAATCCGACTCAGAGTCCCAGCTTTCTCGCCTGCCATGTGAGGATTTACACAAGTGAGAATGGAGAGAAGGTCAGTTTTTTTTCTCTCGCGAAGCCGTAACGATGTTTCAAAATTTCAGTGTAGTCCAGGGGCTGTGCTTGGGATGGTGAAACCCGAAGTTTACATACGGTGGGAAATGATTCACCTGCTATGTGAACCTCCGGCGATCATCAGTTCGTCACCGACCTCGTTGGACATTCTTCGCTACTGATCTTAATGGTCGAACAGCTTCCAATCTTTTTAGAACAGCAGAGGCTTCTCGGACAGGAGCTGTGATGCGAGACACAGAGTTTCACCTCCTACCGTATGCAGTACGGTACAAACTTCTGGGACGGGACAATTTACTCCCGCTGGACAGAGGCAACCTTATCCAGATACCATTGCTGGATGCGGAGTAGTTAGGAAGGATTGAACATACCCCACCCCGAGACCGGACTGGTATAACCCCCCTCGACTTCTTCGTATCACAGCGAATTTGGACAGGGGGAGATCGGCGACGGGCTTTCCAACTTAACCGCAACTCTGTTTGTGGACAGACCCACGCGATGGCCCGGAGGCAATACCAATTGAACGTCGACCGGATCCAGCACTTTGGTGACAGCATGAGAGGCAATCGAGATCATGTGCAAAAGATCCGTAAAGGGCCGCCCTGGGATTCACACCTATATAAACTTTGGATGTCCCCCACTGACGAGGTGCGTAACCCACCCCCCGTGTCAGCTAAACAGTATCGACACCATCTGATATGCCTCGCTCGACGACCACGAACCGTCTACATCTTTGTCCGACTTGTCAAAAGTCCTTCTCCACCAGTGGCCATCTGCAACGACACACACGCGTACACACTGGCGAGAAGAAGCACAAGTGCCCGTTCCCTGGTTGCCAAACCAGATGTTCTCGTCAAGATAACCTTCAGCAACAGTGAGTGTCCCCACACCCAACATCCCCGGCGATTGCGATTTGCTCATTGTTACTGTTTAGCTACCGAATTCATCTTTCTCCGGGTTCCCGCCGTTCCGGCAACTCGCTCTTGAATCAAAGCCGTATCTCCGCGCAATCGCGGAAAGCGGTGGCATCCCCATCCATCATCCCACCGATACCGCAGTCCACTCCCCCGGTCGTCGAGGTCCCGTTCACTGTCGTCGATGGACCTCCGGTGATCCAGATCCCTCCCGCCACACCATCCGACCAATCTCTTTCCCCTCCCAACACACCGCCACCACTCGTGCCCGTCGACCCACAAATTGCACTACAGCACTTCCAACGTCAACATCATAGCAGCAGGAACCTGTCAGCCAATACCGACATCAGCATCCATCTCCCGACTTGGCAACCTGCTGATCCAGGCTTCCCCATACGACCGCTTTCGTCCTCGTCCCTCTCCTCTTCAGACTCCCCAAGCGAGCTTATCAACACGCCCGCGAATTTCCCGAGTGAACTGGGCGGGTTCCCAAACCAGATCTCCGTTGCGACTGATGATCAGCTCACCCAAGCCGGTGGCGTTCACGACTCGTGGTTACTGGGAAACAATTCTTTTGCGGCGTTCACGGACGGCTTCTCCAAGGAGGTGACCACATTGCCTCCAACGTCGGCGGCCAACTTTGTCGACTTCTCTCATCGGTTCCCTGATGTCTACGAAGCCCCCTCCAGCATGCCGTCCAACTACTATCCCACTCCCCTCTCGACGCCGGCACAGTTCTTTTCGCAACAGCCACAGGAACCTGAGACACCGGCCCAGCTCTATATGAAGACATTTAAATCGCATGTGTCGCATGTGTCCTCGCCACACGACACTTTCCCCGGCTATTCAGATTGTTACGTCAACCAGATACACACACGTTCCAACTCTTTGCCCAACATGCCCTTCCCAGGAAACTCTTCCCCTGTGGTCGCCCCCACTTGGAACCACGTCAGAAACGACTTTGCTTCTACAAATTGGTCATGTGCCAATCAACAACGATCGTGGGCTTAACTGCCGAGCCCTTCCTCTCCCCCCCCCTCTCCTCCCCGGGTCCTTCCCCCCCTTGTGCCCTAGTGCACGCAACCTGTTTTGCGCCTGCTGTCCCTCGCTCCACGTAACTTATTATACTGTAAATGGTTTTCATCGTTTCGAAGTTTCAATAATAAAACATGTAGCATGCCTTAAAACTTACTTAAACGTACAATGTAATCCGGTAGCTGTATTTATGGACCCATGGACAGGAATTACGGTCGTGAGCATTGCTTTTCGTGCGTGGGTGTGAATGATGGCAATGGGAGCGAAATCGCCGCGGGTTAATGTACATTAAACCGGCGTGTTACCCCTAACGTTAGCCCGATAATTGCCGCGGTGCGCCGGGGACATATACAGTGCTCCCGAGGGTTTACTTGGCCTGGGACTCGAGAGTGCCAAAACAGTCCATAGCTTCCGCCCGCAAAAGATCCTGGCGAATGAGGTCGCACCGATCAGCGAGCGTCCAAACAGAAACAAAGGGATAACGAACCCCCCCCCCCCCAGATGATAGGTCAAGATGGCGCATTGATCAATGTGATGCCGACCAGTGGAGGGAACCTGGGCTTTGTTTGACGCTGTCACGCCACCTCGTGCACGTTTGAGCATGACACGATGCATTCATACACCGTCGGGTACCCCAAAGGCACCGGCACATGCCGCCGAGGGTGGGGAAAAAAAAAACAGCGGAAAATAGCGACTCCCTAGTTCCCTTCCGGCGGCACGCAGATGGCAATTCCAAGGGAACGGTGATGATTCCCATTCGTTGCGCCCCCGGTACGGCCTTGGTCCCACCGGATGGCCCTATCCCCTCCATCGGAGTTAGTTCGTCCGATGTCGGTTCAGGACACCTCAGTTGAACTGACCCGACATTGAAATAAACATCGCTGTTTAATTTTGAGATCAATATGACCCACTAGACCTTACGCGTAGCTTGCGTGCGCAATTCATCGCCCACATGCCATATCGAGCGCTAGGAGTATGTATGCACACAAGCCACAGATAACCCGGGTTCATTCTGGGCCAATTACAAGAGATGAGGTAACAATTAGTCGGTTGGGTATGAATTTCTACGATGTATCAGATCAGGATTATGTAGGTCATGTCCCAGACGCTCAGCGAATATGCGCCGTGAAGCCACAAGGGGAAACCTCATGACTTGGCAGATTGCGTGCATGAGCCTTATGGCCCAACCGCGGCCATTTGGTCGGCGGAGCTTCTAGACGGTACAAATTGGTGATGTACCCCATCACCGTCGTCACCACCCTCTTCCTGGCCAGTCCCCCCTGGCCAGACCGGTCCGCAGTCACGGCGTTATGTCCCGAAGTACGTTTGAGTTGCTCAATCCCCACTACCACGAGTACTTCACAATAGAAATCCAGGTCGATATCGTTCTGCGAATCGCCGTGGGGCCGTTTGAGATAAGCTATTGATGCCATGCACGGTGACAAGTACCTCATCATAGCCTGCATACAACGTGAGGAGTGTCAGATTTGGGGTGGTACGTGAGGACTATTGACTAACCGAATGGTTGTTCCATTTCCCCACCCGCGGCCACGAGACTGACATCGGTCGAGCTTGAATGTGAAACATGTGGGGTTACAAGCAAATAGACTTACCCAAGATAGATGTGTGCCGCAACCGCTACTCCGGGAATGGTATATAATCGAAAGGCCTGAAAAAGTTGGGACGATAATGAAAGCAGGTAAATCAAAAGAGCCTTGTGAAGCCGGCGTCGATAAGGTTATAAGAGCAGGCTAGGCGAGACCATACTGTCTATAATGGTTAGTGCGTTAATTCGTAGGTTCGAGTTATTGAAGCTACCTGATATGGACGGCATATGCACTTCAAGGCCCCACACATTGGCGTAAATGGCTCAGAGGGACCGGCTACGCGTATGACGGTAGAGGAGTGGTTAGGACTTGCTCAAGTGCTAGAGTGAAGCGAGAATCAGAGCCGAAGCGACGTGGCGTTCTAAGCTACGCACTGCTCTCGAAGGCTTGCAAACATCCCACCAACGAGCCGACTGCGCCTGGTAGGGTTGAGTATTCTGAGTCAGGGTTGCAGGATCCAGACGCAACTCGAAGCTGTTCCCCTCGATTCCAGGGATGGAATCCAATCACTCAGGCTCCTCTGTTTCCAAGGGTATGTTGAATACGTTCCCAACAATCGCTGGACGTTCATTGTGTACAGATGGGATGTGGATATGCGGATGTTGGAAAACATGCCGAGATCCTTGATCCTACGCGGAAGGCGGAGATCCGGATCGGAAGTCCATTGAGTGTGTTTGGATTCAATTCTGAGTAGCGTGGGGCTCAATTACATACCTGACCAAAGTCACATGCGTCTTTATATCTCCTCATCCACCTGTGCACTGCTTTGATGGCCATCGCAAATGGGATAAGCTCGTTCTTGATTCCCGGTCGCGCCTGCTGGAAAGAAGAGGCATCCTCTCATCCAAATCTAAGGAACCACTAGAGGTGGAGCTGTTCGAAACAGATGGGGTATTGATACTGGGCCCCTGGGAATTGCGAACACGTCCACACGCAAAATGAGCTTCTCGTTCTACCGTCGAACGGATCTGAGGAACTCGGTGAAAGCTGCCGCGTGAACTTACTGGAATGACATCCGGTGATGGCGAAAGCGATGCAGTGGTGCTGGGTTTAGGAGTGAAAACTTGATGACCGGGGTCCATTCGCAGTTTGCGCGGGGGCGATGGTATCGGAAGGGGCGTTTCTTGAATCTGTTTGTTCCTCTGTTGGGCGCTGTAACACTTGCTATCGCAATCAAAAGATCATAAAATTTTGAAAGCGAATGTTGATGTCTTTTGCATTGTCCAAACGAGAGAGTATAGGTCTTCGTAGTAGATCCTAATTTCACCTGCGGACAGGGAGAACCTGTGCCGGTATGGGTCCAATAATTGAACAATGAATTGTACCCCTTAAATGATGTTTCAACGCAACTACAAAGCTGTTCGATGTTGGAAGTCGTCCATAAGGTAACAACGATCACCTCACCCTTGGACCAGGTCCAACGCGACGGCCTTTTCTGCCATAACTGTTTTCACGTCTTCTTGATCTTTGTGGCATCCCGGTCCCGGCTTCGAAAAACAGGGGGTACGTGAGGCCAGATCAACCTCGAGAATGTGCTGGAGTTACGGAGTACTTCCGACCAAGCAGTCCGACCGGTAATATCTGGGATCAATGAGTAAATATGTCCAAACATCTCGGGGGCCAGCCACGAGATCCGGCTGCGGCTGTTGGAGTTCGAAGGTAAACACTCCAGGTGCCATGTGTAAGGTTGTGTGGGAAAGCCCGCCATCGAATCACCCGATTTGTAGAACAACCGGCGGCATGAGATATGTGCCGGAATGGAAGACCTCGTCCCGATGGACAACCTTAACTCACCCGCTTGAGGCTCGATACATCGCGAAGCCGATGACAACTCCCTACGACCATCGTACTCGGACTCAGCGAAAAGGCAAACCAACACGAAGTCAGCAAAAACATACCGAGACGGTTATTAGGACATTGGGTATGGAGAGGTCACACTCCGTCCTGAGCGATGCGTATGCGACAACTGGCCAATTTGTCGAAGGTAATTAGCGACGGAGAAACACGAGATCATAGACTGCTTCTTCAACCTGTGGCAAATATCGTGTAGAAAAGCACTGCTGGCCAAGCCTTCCGAAACTTTTTAGCGTGACGTCAACGAATTGCGGAGGAGTGTCACAGTTGGGGCACGACATTACCACGGTATACCTTCCCAGCGACCAAGAGGCGGAGTGCTTTTGGCTCGGAGTTCTGAAGACTCCCTGGTCCGTCAACCGCGATTCACAACTGTGGGAAGGTAAGAGAACATGATTTTCGGTCAACAACCGTCCACTCAATAGTCGGGGCGGGGTCATTCGTCGGTGAGTGCTCCGTGGGGAACCCCAAGTGGGCGGGTCGGAACTGCATGCGTCACGCCGGCTCTTTGACGCGAGCGGGGAATTACATAGGGGACATTCGAATTTCGTAACTTCCGGGACGATTGGCATTCCGATGCATCGTTAAGTATGGCTAGCGGGCACCACCACGAGTGCAAACCTTTTCTCTTCCTCCCATCTTGTCCCCTATGCCTGCCGCTGGACCACGAGAGATTCCCTCCGGGGAGGTTGTCCTGGTCCTTTCAAAGCTCGACGTCCTCAACGAGAACGGCCGAGCAGTGACCTTTGGCAGTCTATTTGAAGAACAGAAAACCGTAGCGATCTTCATCCGTAAGCGTCGCCTCATAACAGTTTTTCCTCTCTCTTATGCATGCCCTTCACAGGTCATTTTTGGTGTGCAGTCAGTACTTTTCTCTGCGCCTTGCTGTTTGACCGGTCTCACAGATATCTGATAGACATGCCAAGTGAGTTTACGTCCGGAACGCGCCCCTTGGCCTTCCTCACGCGCTGAGAAACCATAGTCGTACGTGATGCAACTCGCATCGATCCCCAGAAGCGAACTGGATGACGCCAATGTACGGCTGGCGGTAATAGGGTGCGGAAGTTGGGATGTCATTCCGTCCTACAAAGGTGCCAAAAATTGATCGGAGCTACCACGAGATGCTGAATTAGCCCTGGCGGGTTTATTCCCATAAAGACATAACAGGTTTCAATGGGGAGGTTTACGCCGACCCCTCAAGGTCCACTTTTCGCGCACTCGAGTTGATTTCTGGGCTCCAAGGTCTCAAGCTGACCCCTTCGGGTCAAAAGAGAAAGAACTACATGTCCCAAGTCACCAGCAACACACCATGGTACAGTATCCGGAACCTCATCGTGGGTCGTCGATCAGGATGATGATAGGATCAAAAACTCATGGATTGGCGTGCAGAGGTTGTTCATAAAAAATCCACAGTTCGTGGGGAGAATTGGAAATATGACCCAGCTCGGTGGGGACTTCGTCTTCGGCCCCGGTGCGTTGCGCGCGGAATATTGCTTCGGCCATTTAGAACTAACGGGTGAACTAGGCCCTATATGTACTTTTGCGTCACGAATGCAACACGCGGAAGATCGTGAGCACCTGGGTAACAACAGATCTAAAAACCTCCCTAACCCCTCTGTGTCCAGACGTCGAGGTAACCGAATTGTCCCAGCACTTGGGGATCGTGACGCGCCCGCGTTCGCCTTCCTCTATGCTGACGGCTCTCCCCATCGGCGAGAGAAGTAAAAGAGACTGTTCTGAGTTATTTCCCGACGAACTCGTTATTGTCCCTTCCCAACTTGAGGACGGCGGGTGTACATCTCCATCTTCGCGCTGACTACTGTACGGTGAGTACTCGCTCCCCACACGGTTGCTACTGGCGACCGCTCGGCTAAGCAGTAGCCCAGGATTTCTGATTTAGTTGATGGGTATACGTAACGTCATCCCCCATCGGCTCCGCTAATGCAGAGGAGACGGGGGACATTGATTTGATTGATCGATGTACATCCGACGTGGGAGCAGCTGAGATGTCGACGGACCTAAAACACACCTTAAGCTGTTGACCACAGACTCGACGGACTATGTCGAGTTGTAAATCTATGCAACAGTATTCGGATATGTGTTGACCGCTCGCTGTTGGGACAAACGTACTGTACTTACGCCGGGGCCGATTCGTACAAAGCGGACTGCCACCTCAGTAATCTTTTACGGCACGGACTGATCGGGAGGAATAAATTAATTCCAAGAAACGCGCGCTCCTTCGGTCTTTGCCGTCACTCTCTACTTCACCCCCCGTTTCCCACTAACACGCCCTCTCAGTGGATCTGCAGAGTGCTACATGCAGCCAGTTCCTGCTGAACATCTTATTCAGAGCATCTGGGATGCATCTGCCAACCGCTACCTCACAGGTGTGTCCAACCGCTGGGCAAATCCGGGGAGCGCCGGAATAGATTCTCATACCTTGTGGTGGGAACAGCTGCGGGTGCCGTGGTGTTGTTTTACGACCACATCGTGACATTACCGGACGAGTATCGATTTGTCTGGAAGGCTAAATCCTCTTTCGCCAAGTACGCTTTCCTTCTGAATCGGTATGTCGTGCCCTCCGTGATGCTCCTCGTACTCTTCGGTATGTCTTAAACGTGGGATCGGGCGGCAACGCGGGCGCTTGGGGAGTGTTCAACTCATTGATGAACAGCGACCTGCGGTTTCGGACCCACGCTCTCAAATCTGCAGTGAGTCCCCCATTTGTTGATACACTACCGTAAGATTGGGGTCAGAACCGTTTACGATATTCCAAGGTGTCAACGCATCATATTCACAACAGGAATGGTGGCCATCGTCTCGATAGGTATCGCCAATCTTCTCGTACTGCTCCGAGTCTTGGTGTTGTGGCAGGACGACGAGGTATGTCCGGTTCAAACATCTCCGGAAACTCTTGAAAACGTAACTCGCCCAAGAAAATTACCAAAGTTCTCTGGGGAGGGTACTTCGTAAGCTTTTTCGTAATGACGTCCATGATGTTCTGGTCTTGTGCCGAGGGTCTCCGTAAGTTTTGAACCCTTCCCCATTTTCTACAGACGCTCATTGACAACGATTGCTAGCTGGTTTTCTCTGGTCCCCGACCGCGAGGATGTGCGCTCCGACCGTGAAGGTGCCATCTCTCGCAGCTGCCTGGGGCGCCTCAGTATGTGTGGCTTTACGGAAGCAGTATACGCGGACTGACCAATGGGCCCGTACCTGGCAGCTTTTCTTCGAGGCGCTAGTCATCTTCCTCGTTGCCTATCACGCTCTCTCGACTCCACGGTCGGCTCAAATACCATTGACAAACTCATTGCGGCAAAACGGCCTCGCGTTCTTCGTGCTTGTATTCGTCCTTCGACTTGGGAACATGTTCACAGCGATCTATGCTCGCCCGAGCTTAATATTTCTCACAGTATTGTACGTCCCGTCGCATTCCCCAGGTCGTTCTCACCAATGCCCTCCGCGCGTCTTTTAGTTTCACCTGGTCAACCGTGACAATAAGCCTCAACCGTTCACTCCTTCACCTTCGCAAGGCAGACGTCAGGCAATACCTACTCTCCAGAAACTCTGCCATGCATCGTACTTCCTCGCCTTTCGGGCTGTACAGAGCTTCAGTCGGTCCGGATTTCGATCAGGACGTGCTGGATGGATTCGACGATATCAAGACTGATATTGCTGATGAACTGAAACTAAAGACATTTGAGATCTTGTCCCGAAGGCCGAGAGAAATCACCATCCGCTTGGGTAGTACAGGTAGGTGACCCTTAATTTTACAGGGACGAATCGTTGACTTTGCCACGTAGCCTCCGTTCCTCAGGAATATTGGGACGCCCGAGGCTGGTGAGCATAACACCTGTGCCTCCCTTACTCTCTTTGTCTCTGTATCCTATTCCCCCCCTCGCCATAAGTATCCCGTAGGGACCTCCG
>Ga0307515_10008808_pt1 | contig 19597 bp, 25 predicted proteins | sample 17_EM_MG_FD_194513 | JGI IMG/M metagenome (GOLD analysis project Ga0307515, IMG submission 194513) | Populus trichocarpa ectomycorrhiza microbial communities from riparian zone in the Pacific Northwest, United States - 17_EM | ecosystem: Host-associated > Plants > Roots > Unclassified | place... | reverse complement strand
ATCGAGACGATGTTGATGCGCGCGGTCGCTCCGCGGCCATATGTGTTCTGAGGAGAATCCGGGTTGCTGCCCCGATAGAGGGCGGCAAATCGGGTCTGCTCCGGTTGGGTCGACAGCAGAGCGATCGTGCGAAAATTCTCCTCCGCCTCGCTCCAGACATAGCCTTCACGGGCGCGGACATATTTCGCGGCGAAATATTTGGTCACGGCTTCATCATAGGAGCCAGCCGCCGCAGTCAGTGCGGAGACAACGTCGACAATGCCCGTCGAATTGTCGACCCGCACGACGAAGGGTTCGACCGTCTTGAGCGGTGTGAGCCCGGCAACGGCAAAAACCGAGGCGCCGGCAAGGACGCTTGCGACGATAGCAACGGTCCAGGCTATGCGGGCCGAGCGTTCCACCTGTATCACCCGATCCTGATCGAAACGCCGAGCCTTGTCGAAGTAGCTCTTGAGGTCATCCTTTGGGATCATCGCGTTACGCCTCGCAACGCCGATATGAGGACGGGATATCGAAGAGGTCGAACGGCGATGGCCCGTCCCCCTCCCTGGCTGCGGACGCGATCAGTTGGCTGGGCGCGATCGATGGCACTTCAGCGCGCTTCCGTTTAAGATCGCTCTTGTCTTCCCATTGCCACATCGAACGATTGAGCGGTCGACGCGAATAGCCGTCGCATTTGGGCACGGGATAGCTCAGCGATGCGCAGCCGCCCAAGGCAGTCGCCATTAAGAGCAGGAAAACTTTTTTGATCATTCAGGAATAGCCTTCTTCTTGTTTGCACGAGAGGTGGCATCAACTGGCGCCTCTCGATCTGAACGTCTGCCCGACGGCGCGAATGCCGCGCCCCGCAGCCCGAACGCTATGGGAGGCGGCCCAGGAAAGCGTGCTTTCGTGGGCATCGCGAGCAGCGCCATAGCCATAGGTCAATGACGCGCCGCCGGCAGCGAGTGCCGCGGCGATACCCGGCAACTGGTAGAACACGTAAAGCGCAGCCAAGCAGATCGCGCACACGGCGATAGGCCGCATCAGAACATCGCTGTATCCCTCGATCGCGGTGAAGGTCGTATCGATCGAGGTGATCAACAGCGATCCGACCGCGACGACCAGAACCTGCAGGATGACAAAATTCGCGAGCTGACCGATCCAGGCCTCGGTAAATCGTCGTGTCGACTGGAACATGGCGAGCGCCACGAAGATGGGTCCGATCGCCAGCACGATTGCCAGTGCCAGCCGAGCATAGAGCGACACGATGTAGCCGATCGCGGCGACGATAAAACTCGCGCCGATGACCATCATGCCACCGACGCCGGTGACGATATCGACTGGCCAGGCAGCACGCCCCCAGATGTCGGTTGCCGATGCCTGGCCTTTGTCGAGCAAGCCGTCGAAGGTCGATGCGCTCGGCGCGGTGCCGGAGTTCAGTGCTTGGGAAATTTCGCGCGGCAGCGTCTCGAAGAAGATGTTTGTCACATAGGTCTGATATTCGCTCGCGTTCTTCACCAAGGTGACGATGATGGCGAGCTTGATTGCTCGGAACGCGAAGTCGAGGATCGGTTCACGAACTGAACCGCGCAAGACCAGGTAGCCATAGAGCACGACATAAAGTGTCACGGCTACCGTCAAAGGCCCGCTGACCCAATTGGCAATGTTCGACGTTCCGCTGGAGATGAAGTTCTCAAGCGGCGTCTTGAACTGGCCGTCGACAAAACTGAAGACCTGGTACATGTATTAGCCTCCCAATGACTGCCGCATCCGTTCGAGGCGAAGCCTACCGTCCGCTGCTTCCGCATTCCTGCAATTTGGAGTGTTGCGGAGTTCCCCGGGATTGTTGCGGCACTGGCGGATCGCCTCGGAGAGCAGCTTTTCATCGGCCATCAATTCGTCGACCGTGCGGGCTGGTTCGGATTGCTCGGAGCATGCCGCCAGAAGGGCGAAGGCAATGTACGGATAGAGCCGCCTCATGGCAGGGCGGCCTTCATTGCGTCCATGCGCCTGCGCCAGTCTTCCGCCCTGCGCTGGTCGTCCACTTGCACTTGCGCCTGCTGAACCATCCTAAGCCCTTCCATCCTAAGGACGTCGTTCTGGAGAAAGGCTGTTTCGGCCTGCAACCGGGCCTGAAGATCGGCAGTGGCCTTGGCGTCGCTCGCGGTTGAGATTTGCTGGCGCAGCTGGTCGATACCTTCGATGCGTTTGTTCGCAGCGTCATAGATCTGCTGTCCAAGCGTCATCTGACCGGCATTCTGGCTCTGGACGCGAGAAAGCTCCTGGGCGTAAAAATCGTCGGCGCTGGTCCGATAGGTCGAATTGTTTTCCAGGAACTGCGAAGCCGAGTCACCAAAGGTGTCGGTGCTCGTGCCTTTGAGCAGATTTTCGATTGCCGCAAATTCGGGCGGCAACGCCTGGCGAACCTCCGGATTGTTGAGCACGCTCGCGACATTAGCCATATTGGTCACTCCGTTCAGCGAGCCATAGAGCTGTTGTGCTTGCTGCAGTTGTTGGTTCAAGGCGTCGAGCTGCGCTTTCAATTGCGCAATGCTCTCGATCTGCTTGGCGATCGCCGTCTGGTCGATCACCGGGATCCCCTGCCCTGCCGCGCTTCCGGCAGAAAGGATCATCGTAGCGGCGAATATGGCGCCCGGGAGTCGATGTTTTTCCATTAGCTCGCACTCCTTCTCTGGTGGAAAATTGGAAGCCAGTTCTCGCTGCGATCGCCCACTTCGGCGCGTACCGCATCGGCGAGTTCGACATTAGCGGTTCGACCCGAGAGGACGGCGAGTTCGTCGTCGAAGCCGTTGAGGTTTAGCTCGGCGACGACGCTGTTATGCCCTTGCTTGACAATGAAGCGGCGGCTTTCGACAGAAAGCTCGCGCGCGATCAGTTCGAACTCCCGCTCCGTCAGCTTGAAGCCATCGACATAATCAGCGCGGTCGCCACGCGAGTTCGGCAGAAAGACCTGTGTCGGGCATTGCTCGATAATGGTGTGGGCAATTGGCGAGACGATAGCGTCGCGTGGGCTCTGCGTTGCAAACAGCATCAACCCGTTCTGCTTTCGGATCGTCTTGAGCTTGTTCTGGGCGAGATCGCGGAAGCCTTCGTCCTGAAGAGCCTTCCAGAACTCGTCGATTACGATGATGATCCTGCGGCCGTCGATCAGCTGCTCGATGCGGTGGAAGAGATATGCCATCAAGGGACTGCGGATTTCCGCGTTATCGAGAAAATCGGTCATGTCATAGCCGATGAACTTGGCGCCGATGCCGATATCGTCGATATCGTTGTCGAAGACCCAATCCAGCGGCCCTCCCCTCTCCCAGCGGCGCAGCCTTGCCGCGATCCCTTCCGGATCGGTGTTGTTGAGGAAGGTTCTCAGCGCGCCGATCGTGCGTTGCGCGACAGGCAGATCTGCAAGGCCGTCAATCGCCGAGGCAATATCACGAAGCTCTGTCACCGAGCGTTCACGCGTTGCCGACCCGACCAACTTGCCGACCCAACGCGCCAGAAACACCTTGTTCTCGGGCGTGAGATCCAGCGCTTTCAGCGGTGCGCAACCCGTGGCAATGCCATTCTTGAGCGGCAGATAGGTGCCGCCGGCCGCCCGAACGAAGAGATCGCCGCCACGATCCTTGTCGAAAAATACCATGTGAGGATCGTGCTTCTCGAGCTGTGACAGCATAAAATTGAGCAGCACGGTCTTGCCTGCCCCGGAGGGACCGCAGACGAAGGTGTTGCCGAGATCGCCATGATGGAAGTTGAAATAGAACGGTGACCCGGAGACGGTCTTGAGAAGTGCGACGGCGGCACCCCACTCATTGCCGTCCTTCTGGCCGATCGGATAGGAATGGAAGGGCGAGAGCGCGGCAAAGTTTTTTGATGTTATCGCACCAGACCGCGCACGGTAGCGGAAATTGCCGGGCAACTGGGCCCACCAGGCAGCTTCGAGACCGAGGTCCTCACGTGCCACCACCGCGCCGCCATTGGTAAGAGAGGCGCGCGCTTTGGCAAGGTTGTCCGTGAGCTCCTTCCCCGAGGCTGCTAACACGGAAAGTGTCATATGGTGCTCGCCAAGCACGAACCGATTGGACTCGAGATCGTCCATCGCGTCATTCAACTCATCGATCTGCGAGGCGGCCTTGTCTCCGCTGCTGACCATCTGGTTTTGTTTGCGGCCCATGATGAGGCGCCCATCGGCTTTTGATGCGAAGACGAAGGACTGCGACAGGATGAACTCGAAAGGGCTCGTCAGGACGCTGTCCAGCATGCCGGTTCTGGTACGGGCCGGATATTCCTTAAAGCTCAAGATACCGGCAAAGCGGCTCTCCGCCTCATGCCGGATTTCGATCGCTTCGCGGCCGACGATGACCCGATCAGAATAGATCGCCGAAGAAATGCGACCCTCGGTCAGCGGCACCGGTTCGCGCCGGCCGCCGACGATCTGGTGCAAAATTTCGCTCGGTTCGGAGAACAGCAGGCCATCATGCTCATAAAGAGAAAGCACGCGAGGCTGGAAACGCTTTAACCCCGCCGTGACGTCGATGACCTTGTCCCCGAGCTGTTTCAACGCGTCTTCATCGAGTTCGGTGTCGGTGCGACGAGCCTTGCGCAGTCGGGACAAGAGCCTCGCCGCTTTTTCGGCGGGATCGCGGGAGGGCGAATATAGGATGGTCAGATAGAGGTCGTTCCGGAAGAGGTCCTCTCGGACCATCCGCTCACGGTATTTGGCATTCAGCGTGGCCGAGAAGGGGGTCGCGAACGATCCCTCTGGATAGCGGCTGTCCCGGCGCCGGATGACATGGGTCCACAGCGCAAGCCGCTCATCTGCTATGTTGCGGTAGAGCGTGTTGAGATCGCGGTGCAGAGTATTGAGATCGAGGACATCAGCGGTTTCGAACGAGACACCTTCCAGGGCGAGCATCACCATCAGCGCTCGGGAGTCCAGAGCGAGCGTCACCTCATCGACGTGACGGACATAAGGAATGAACGTTTCCGGCGCGAGCTCGCGGGATCTGAGGGTTGCAATGCTAGACAATACCGAGATCCTTTTCGTCATAGCGCCGAGCCAGTCGCATCGGGGAGAGCGACGCGCCACCCCAGAAACCGATGTTGCGTGAACGTCCCCTCGTCTCCATCCAGGCGAGGAGAATGCGGAACATGTTATGGTCGTGTTTGATGAGAGCGCGAAACACCAGGTGAAAGACGACACCGACGAGAGCGTAGGCGACCGAGCCGGCCATGATGTAGAGGATCGTCGTGAGCATGATGTTCATGCCCATCGCTTCCATGGTCACGCCGGCTATCATCGCGGGCCGCGTGCAAGCAAGGAAGAGTGTGTCCTCTTCGAGAATAGCGGCGTTCGCCATCGGTCAAGCACCCACGATGGTGTTCACCAGTTCGGTGGCTCCGAAAATCCCGCCAATGCCAATGATCCAGAACCCCGCCCGTCTCAGATCCATGTATCCAAACATCCAGGCGATGCAGATGATGATCACGGCGATGACCGCAAGAAGCTTGGCAATGTTACCGGTCAGCATGTCGACGATGTTCTGCAACACCGTTTCGATGCCGGCGGATTGCGCGAAGGCAGGTTCCACCATGCACGCGACGATGGCGACCGCCACCACGACTGAAGCCGCAATTGGGCGGATCTTAACCTTCGAGATCATTCACTTTGCTCCGATTGATCGTTTTGGAAGATGAGGACCGAGGATCCCCGCTCGCTGCTGAAAACATCCCAGGAAGATGCTCTTGCCGGCTTGGAGTCGGTTACCTCTGTGTTGGATGTAGGTACCGGTTCAGTGTCCGTTTGCCCGCTGGGGGCGACCGGCGTGTCGCCCCCCTCCCCTATTGTCAGCGTCGAGAGTGTTCCGGAGAGCCGCTGGGCTTCTTTTGCCACTTGCCTGTCGTAGCTAGCCATGGCCTCGATCGAAGGATCGTTGCGGCCGTAATAGGATTGAAGCATCACGCGCTCAGCACGTGTAAGCTCGGCACCTGACCGAACGGCGAGCCGGTAATAACCGTCGAGCAACGTACCTGTTGCCTGGAGGTTGACGCATGGATCGAAACCATCGGCGATCGAGAGTTTCAGCTTTGCGAGCTCATCGGATCCTATGCCACCAAGGCCGAGACGAATGTCCTTCCCTTCGGCAATGAGCGACGTCGCGGCCGCGATTGCCTCTGCCTTGGTTGTCGGCTGATCCGCGATCGGCCGACCGTTGCCGATACGTATAGAATAGGGCCTAAGGCGGCTCTCCAGACTGACGACAGCAGCGAGCGTTTCGACAGCGACCATGGGTGCACAGGTTTGCGCAAGATCGACGAAGGTGACCGCCATAGCTCAGTACCAAACTCGTTGGGTACCGGCGCCATGGACCGTGACATCTATGAAGTGGGGTCTTTCGCGCACGGTCGGCCGAACCGTCATTTGGCCAAAGCATTGAAGACGCCCGTCATGGCGCTGCCAACCTGCCGAAGTCACCCCACCATCGGTCGATAGATAGTTGTTATGGCCGTAGCTGCAAAAGGCGTCGTCCAGCTTCTGCGGGGCACTCGAAACGCATGATACCTCCTGGCCACGAACGCCATAGCTGCGGATCAGCCGATAGCCAGGGCCGCAATAGTGTGGTTCATATCCTGGCTGCGATGTGCGCAAGCCCACGCTATTGCACGTCGGGAACGAGTGGCCTTTGGCAAGCTCACTCCAGAGTTTGTGGATCGCTGGTTTGCATTCATCGTATTGAGTAGGACCACCGGGATTCGATATGCACAAAATAACTTGGCATCCCCAATCGTCAGCCCGCACATGACTGCCGGAAATGAGGTACAATGACGCAATGCTCGAAGCGGCGAACAAAGCTCTTGTAAGAAGGTTTCTCATGAACATCGCCCTTTGCATGCGGGTGGCGCTACGACCTCTCTGTCGTCGAGCGCTACCAGTCGAGATTTTGACTAACTCATATAACGCAGTTAAATAGAATGGCAAGAGCCCTCAAGACCCAATTGCACAGTGTCGCCTTTTCGGCGTTCATCATGAATGAGATCTTGGATAATCCGTTTGTGGACGAAACGCCTCAGTCGCGGCTGAAACAGATCGGGATGATGAACGTGCTCTACATCATGCACCAGGCACTTCAGCCGCTAACGCTTTCAAATATAATAGAAATCACCGAACTCACTCGATCTGGCGTGAAGGAATCCGTCGACCCTTTGGTCAGACGCGGCATGCTCACCGAGACCCTGGGGAAGAATGCGATGGGACGCGGCACAGCGCGCCAGTTTGAGATCGCTCCGGTGATCCTGGAGAAGCTTCGCAGCCTTCAGCCGATGTCAGAATAGCTGCTGCTTTTGGATCAATGGGAAAAAATTGGCGAGACGGACGAAGCGAATCGCTATCAATCGGCTAAACATCAGATCGCCGGCTACGGGACTGGAATTCCGATCGATTGACGGGCCGCCAAAACCCTGATTCTGGTGGATCTGGAGGCATCCTATCGTCGCGTGGGCGACACCTATTGCCGACAAGAATGGCGATCGCCGCCTTCCGGCGACAATGGCTTCGGTGAAAATCTTAATCCGGGCAATTGGTTATAACCCTTTGGGCCGCTAGCTCAAATTGCCGTTAACGATTCATTAACCTTATATTTCTGGACGAGCTTATAGAATCGTGGTCTATCTCTTGGCGGGTAGCAATCGGCAAACCGGCACAAGGCCGCCAAGAGGAGCATATGGCGATAGCACAGCGAGCTGAACCGGTCACACCGCCTAAGGAAGACGCCGGCAACAAAATCACGCGTCACGCAAGATTGCTCTCCGCACAACTGCAGCAGCTCCGTACTCGCATGTATCCTCCAAAGTCGGAGAAGACCCTCCGACCATTTTTGACCAATGAAGTTTCGAAGCTGACATCGATTCCCGATTCAACGTTGAAGCTCATGTCGAGCGAAGGCCGCGGACCAGTTCCTAGTAGGCTGGAGAACAACCACCGAGTTTACACCCTCGCACAGGTCAATGAGTTGCGCGAGCTCTTTGCCAAACAAAAGCCAGGAGATGCGTTGCGCTTTTTGCCGCGGCGGCGCCCTGGGGAGCACCTACAGGTTCTGGCGATCGCAAACTTCAAAGGAGGTAGCGCAAAGACTACCACCTGTATTCACCTTGCGCACTACCTTGCCCTGCACGGCTATCGTGTCCTGGCACTCGACCTCGATCCTCAAGCATCGTTATCGGCGCTGTTTGGGGCGCAGCCAGAAGTAGATGTTGGTTCTAATGAGACAATTTACGCTGCACTTCGGTATGACGATAAGGAGAGACGTCCCATTCGGGAGGTCATTCGCAAGACGTACTTCGATGGCATCGACCTGATTCCTGGCAATCTCGAGGTCATGGAGTATGAGCACGAAACGCCGCGCGTTCTCGCCATCAAATCGAGTTCAGGCGCGATCTTCTTTGAGAGGCTGAAACTAGCACTGGCTGATGTAGAGCAAGATTACGACGTGGTAATTTTGGACACACCTCCCTCTCTGGGTTTCCTGACGCTGAGCGCGATTTATGCCGCAACCAGCATGATCATCACCGTTCATCCTGCGATGCTTGACGTTGCATCAATGAGTCAGTTCCTCTTGATGATGGGCGATCTGATTAGTGTTCTGAACGAGAGTGGGGCGCAATTGGACCAGGATTTCATTCGGTATCTCGTGACGCGGCATGATCCCAACGATGCGCCGCAGTCGCAGGTGGTGGCGATGCTGCGCCACATGTTTGGTGGCGACGTCCTGCTCCCCACAGCAGTCGAAAGTACAGCTATCGAAGCCGCTGGTTTGGCTAAAAGGTCCGTCTATGAACTTGAGATGGGCCAGATTGGTCGTGATACCCACAAACGTGCGCGCGAAGCGGTCGATGCTGTGAACGAGGCTATCGTGCGACTGATCAATTCGAGTTGGGGTCGCGAATGAGCAAGAGTCCCAGGAAATCGATTGTCGCCAGCTTCGGCCTTCTGTCTGCGGAATTGGAAAGTACTCACGACGCAGAGTCGCAGGCGCCGAGCGTTGCTACCCCGGCCGGCGTTAATCGAGTTGGAGCTGGAGTCATTGGAGCTGCCCACAGGGCGATCGATGACATCAGGACGGAAAGAGACCGGCTAAGGGCGATTGTTGAAGCGGGTGGAGGGACAATTCAAGAACTCGAGCCTTCGCTCATTGATCCTTCCCCCTACCCCGACCGGCTGGAGGATGACGACCAAACGGACTTCGAATCCTTCAAGCGATCCATGCTTGAAGACGGGCAGAAGGTACCAATCCAGGTCCGGCGGCATCCGGCTGTCAGTGGGCGATATCAAATTGTCTACGGGCATCGGCGTTGGCGCGCTGCGAAGGCGCTTGGGCAACTCGTTCGTGCAATTGAAGTCGAAATGTCTGATCTCGATCTGGTGGTGGCTCAAGGCATTGAAAATGCCAGCCGGCAGGATCTAAGCTGGATCGAGCGGGCATTATTTGCGTCCCGAATGGATGCTGCCGGTATCAAGGCACGCGATATATATGCAGCCCTAGCCATCGAAGATACCGAATTAGCCCGAATGCGCTCGGTGTACCGCACGATCCCTTCTGACCTTATTGAGGCGATTGGCCGAGCTCCGAAAATCGGACGTCCTCGATGGGTCGAATTTGCCAAGGCAGTTGCTGGTAATCCAGATGCACTCGGTACGGTTCGTGAGACTCTTTCAGAACTCCGGAAGAAGCCGATCGCTTCTGACATGCGCTTCCAGCGGGTCTTTGATTTATTGATGCCGACATCGGTGCCGCAGAAGGGACTTACACTGCTGTCGGATCGGACAGGTGCCAAGCTAGGGACTTTGAAGAAATCGTCGAGAGAAATGCGTATAGCCGCCAATGATCAGCTTGGCTTGAAGTTTTTGGAATTCTTGGAAGCGGAATTGCCGTCACTTATTGAACGGTTTTCGCGCGGCAAGGAGGATCAATAATCCTGACAGCTGTCAGGGTTCGTATTGAGTCACAGGCATGAAAGGGAAGATTAGCAAAAGAAAAAGGCCCCCAAACGACCAAGTCGTGGAAGCCCTTCTCATCCTTAAGCAAGACAGAGAATCGCATTTCCACGAATCATAGTCAAGAGTCTATGGCACCGTTTTGGTGAGCGGATTTCTTTTGCCTCGTGAAAGGTAAAGGAAAATGCAGATTGGAAGTGTGACGACTCCCTTCGGGAGCCGGTCGATGACGCTTGCCATGTTGGCAAGTCAGGTCGTCGAGCCGGAAGGCGGAAAAGCCGTCGATAAATGGAAACTCTATCGCGCCCTCTGCGAGGCGCGCATCCGTCTCGGCGTGACAGATCGTGCCTTGGCGCTGCTCAATGCGCTCTTGACGTTCTATCCCAAGAGCGAGCTTTCGGCCGAGTATGGTCTGGTGGTGTTTCCATCGAATGCTCAGCTGTCAGTGCGGGCACATGGCATGGCGGAGCAAACGATCCGGCGGCACCTCGCGGCACTGGTCGACGCGGGTCTGATCAGCCGCAAGGACAGCGCCAACGGAAAGCGCTTTGCCAGGCGCGACGGCGACGGCACGATCGATGACGCCTACGGCTTCAGCCTCGCACCGCTGCTGGCGCGCGCCGACGAAATCGAAATGCTGGCTGCCGATGCAATCGCCGAGCGGCTCGCCTTCCAGCGCCTCAAGGAGCGGTTCACAATCTGCCGACGGGACGTTGCTAAGCTGATCGCTGCAGCGATCGACGAAGGTGCCTCCGGCGATTGGGATGAGCATCACATACACTATCGCTCCATCGTGGAGGCCCTTCCGCGGTCTCCAACCGTCATACAACTGATCTCCAGCCTTGATGAAATGGAGCTATTGCGAGACGGAATAGTCAACGTCCTGGAAATGCAGCTAGAAGCTCGAAATTATAGCGGCAATGACCTCCAAACTGAGCGTCACATACAGAATTCAAATCCCGAATCTATTATTGAATCTGAACCTAGCTTCGAAATGAAGCAGGGCGAAAACTCCGAGTCCGGTCAGCAACCATCCGGCAAGGCGGACGGTGGGCAAGAGATCGCAAAGCGCACTGAGGACAATCGTGCGCCGATGCCTGGGGCCGTCGACCGCGAGAGGGCCGCAGCGGCGGGTATTCGACCATTCCCGCTTGGAATGGTGCTGCGCGCCTGCCCTGGGATTGCCGATTATGGGCCAGGTGGCGGGATTGACAGTTGGCGTGACCTGATGGCTGCCGCTGTTGTAGTGCGATCGTTCCTCGGGGTGTCACCATCGGCCTATCAGGAGGCGTGCGAGGTCATGGGGCCAGAAAATGCGGCGACCGTCATTGCCTGCATTCTCGAAAAGGGAGGCCACATCAATTCGGCGGGCGGCTATCTCCGCGATCTGACGCGACGAGCGCAGAAAGGCGAGTTTTCGCTTGGGCCGGTGCTCATGGCGCTGCTCAGGGCAAATGGCGGCCAGATCAAGCGGGCGGGGTGATACGGCTGGTGCCGGTTCGTTGCGAGTTCGGACCGGGAGGTGGGTGGTGAAAGTTCAGAATACTGCAGACTGCACATGAATGACGTGGGTGTTGATTGGTCTGCGGCGGACTTTCTTCAGCGCTATCGCTGGGGTGATTGCAAGGACCCTGTCGACCTAGCGAGGCTGGACCATGAAGGGGTGAGGTGGGTCGAAGCAATAGCATGGTCAGCGCCATTACGTTCGCCACCCTGGATGGTGCGATCGATCTGCTGCGACCCCATTTCGGCTTAAGAGACGGCAGGTGTCATCCTTGCGAGGATTGTCCAGCACCCTTGCCCGGCGACATGAATCGCTGTCAACCAATGGAACATCTGGTTATCGATGGATCACAATGCCCGCACGTTCGCCATCCGGTTGAGCAGCTACTTCGTTGTGAGTTCGAGGATCCAGGACGATCAGTGAACGATCCGGAGAACCCTGACAGCTGTCAGGGTTTTGTGTTTCGCTCTGTCGGCACGAACTCAATACCGTCGAGCGTTGCTCGCTGATCGAGCGAGACGTTTGTCGCTCAAGTCAATATCTGTGATGACGTGCCATAACGGGCCTGTCGAAGGCGTCCCGAAGGGCATCTACGATGGATTGTCCGTGCGCAGTCATGGCGCCGGAAAATGCGGCAACCGTCATTGCCTGCATTCTGGAAAAGGGAGGCCACATCAACTCGGCGGGCGGATATCTGCGCGATCTGTCGCGACGAGCCCAGAAGGGCGAGTTTTCGCTGGGACCGGTGCTGATGGCGTTGCTCAGGGCGAACGGCGGCGAGATCAAACGGGCGGGGTAGGGCGATGTCGATCATTTTTGCGGCACGCCGGGCCGGCTTCTCGACGAAGGGTGGCGGAAACGGTCGCTTCATCCGCGGATCAGGCCTCGGGCACCAGCCCATCGAACACTTCCAGAAGCGCATCGGCAATCGCCTGGCCAAGCGCGCTGGCGGTCTCAGCGATCTTGTCGTCGGACATGCCACGGGCGGCAAGTGCGAGGTTACCGCCTTGATCAGCAACGATGGCGCGCGACCGTTCGATCGCCCATTGGGCAAAGTCACTGCGGTTCTCGATGGACATGGTTTCGATAGGGAGTTCGTCGGTCATTTACGATTTCTTCTCGGATGGAGGTGTAGCAATGTGGTCGCGCGTTGAGTTTTGCGTACGCGCTTTTCCCATCATGTCAACCGAGTGTAGCGCGGGAGTCTGCGCCTGTTCAGTTGACGTAGGACCACATGGTGATCACGAGCGGCACGGCCAAGCCAACGGTCACGGCAACTGTGAACCGCATCAGCTGTATTCGGCGTGTGCGCTGACCGTCCCAATCATAGACCATGGCGTCCTCCAGATGCTAATCAAGCAAACGGGAACAGATGAGTTAATCGGCGGCATAGCAGGTTTTGCCAGAGGCTTTGCTCAGCAAACGGTCTGATTTCGGTGGCTATGGACATAAAAGCCTTGAAAATGGTGCGGTGCAGCATTACACTGTTCTCGTAGCCGATCACCTCCTCCCGCACCGGGCTCTTTTTCAATCCAGCTGATGCATCAGATGTTTTCGTTGGCCGCGGTGTTCGTCAGGCTGTCCAGATGGGCCCGACGCTCGGCGAGCTGGGCTTGCAGGCGCGCGAGGAACTTCTCCGCGAGCGCCGTGGGCTCGCCGAGCCGCTGCAGCTTGGCAAGGACGCGTTCCTGATGGACGATGGCGCGGTGCAGCTCCGAAACCTGGCTGTGCAGGGCCACGATGTCATCCGTGCTCAAGAACATTCTCAAATCCCCTCCAAATGGCCGTTTCAACGGTCATTGAGGACAATGATTGGCTTGCGACATTTTCAAGACATCGGAGCCGTCGATTTGCCCATAAGACGTCGCCTGTCGCACCACGAGAATGCGCGCCACGAAGCGATGCAGTGAGGCTGCCGGCGTGCTTCTTGTTTCAGGCAGTTCGTCGCTGGAAAGGTGGGAGCTGCCAATGCGGACGCGTGTCATGCACATTGGGCGTCTCGAGTGCGGATGACGTGGGTCGACCTGGGTTGCATCTCGTGGGAAATCGCAGCATGGTGCCGGGCTGCAAACGACAGTGCCGCACAGTGTGGCACTGAAAGACACTGGGAAGAGAAGAATGGCCACTGGTACCGTCAAATGGTTCAATGCAACGAAGGGCTTTGGCTTTATCCAGCCGGATGACGGCAGCACCGATGTGTTCGTGCATATTTCCGCCGTCGAGCGGGCCGGAATGCGCGGCCTCAATGATGGTCAAAAGATCAGCTATGAACTGGTCAAGGACCGCAAGTCCGGCAAGATGTCGGCTGATAATCTGCAGGCTTAGGCTCGATTCCTATGCCGGAGCAGGGGAGGTCGGGTGAGCCCGGCCTTTCCACCTGCACGGACCAAAAATCACAAGCCGGAGTCGATTGTGGAAACCAACCAGCACGGCCACCTTGTCCTTGAATGCATGCAGCTGTTGGAGATGGAGGCTGGGGACCGTGTCAGCGTCGACGATCTGGCGGAATACGCATTTGGCAAGGGCGTGGGATTGGATGAGCTGGAAAACGCCATCATTCACGCCAGCTCAAATGGATGGATTCACACAACGGACGACCAGGTCTATCTCACCGCCGGCGGATACAAGCTCCTCAACCCTGCCGAAGATAACTCTCAAACGATCATTCTGCCGAATTGACGCTACCGCTGTGCGTGTGTGGCTTTTGCTTCCGGATTTCAATTCCAGCGGTAAGCAGAAACTTCCGCCCTTGATTTTCACCTTACGCTCTGACGCGGAGCAGGGGAGGGGGCCTGTCAAAGTCCAGACGCCTTCGTGAGATTGACCCGGAAGCGGTCGCGTCGGCGCTGATATTTTCGGGTCATTTCGGCGCTGGCATGGCCGAGTTGCTTTTGCACATAACGCTCGTCAACCTCAGCCGAGGAGGCAAGGCCGGCGCGTAGCGAATGGCCGGAGAATTTCGCCGCCCGGCCCCCTTCGCCGAGGTCCCCGCGAACACCGGCGGCAAGCGCCGCCTTCTTGACGAGACGGGCCACCTCGCGGTCGTTCAACCGGTCCGGTCCGACATCCTTGCCTTTGCCCCGGACGCGGCGGAACAGGGGACCTTTGGCGAGCCTTGCAAACTTGATCCAGGTCTCGATGGCGACGATGGGGCAGGTGGTGTCGGCGGAGCCGCGGCCGATCTCAACCTCGCGCCAACCGGTCTTGCCGCGTAATGTCACCAGAAGGCCCTTGTCGAGGATTTCGATCCAGCCCGAGGCATCCTCGGTTTGGTCGCGACCGAGGTCGAGCCCAACAATTTCCGAACGCCTGAGGCCGCCGGCAAAGCCGATCAGCAGCATCGCCCGATCGCGCATGCCGCGAAGGGTTCCTCTGTCGAGCGTCTCCAGCATGGCGATCAGATCTTCCGGCAGAATGGCTTCCTTCTGCCGGGGCGGGGACGCGTGGGTGTTGCGAATGCCGGCCATCACGGTGGCGATGGCGCGGTCCTTGCGATCGAGTTTTTGGCCGCCGCGCTGGGCGCAATTCCAGCTGATAGCGGAGAGGCGCCGTTCGATGGTGGACACGGTGTTCGCCTTCATGCCACGTTCTGCGGTCCCCGATGCGAGAGCCGTGATATAGAGACCGACGACCTGTGGGTCTGGGGGCAAGGGTGGAACGTTCTGGCGCCGGCACCAGGCCGCGAAATGCTTCCAGTCCGCCGCATAGGCGCGCCTTGTATTGGTCGAACTGGCGGCCTCGACGTAGACGCGGGCGCGATCGGTAAGATCCTGCAGATGCGCCGGCAGGCGAGGGGAGATGTCGGCCGACACCGGCAGCGCAGAAACATCACCAGAATGCGCCGTGCTGTCAGACGGCGCAGAGGTCTCCTCGGTGTGATTTTCGCTGTTCTCGTCGATGATTTGGGCCATTCTCTCTATAAAGAGCAAAACGTCCGATAATGCAATCTTATCGGACGTATTTATTTGCCGACATGCCGTGCGGTTTTAGATGAAATTGGTGGCATGAACTGCTCGCATGATTTATGCTATCAGGTATGGATTCGCCCCTGAAGCACGCCCTGACGGCGCCGACCTGGTCAACCCACCTGCCAGGCTGGGCCTTGGCGCGTGCGCGGGGTTCCAGTGACATCGATGCTGCCTTCGCCGCGGGCATTGCCCTGAAATCCTTGGATGATCTCGTCCGTACTGAGCCCGTTTGGGCTGGCTGCTGGCGTGCACGCCAGGCACTCCGATGCGCGCAATCTGCCGTGCGTTTGACCGATCGAAATGAGGCAGAAGCAGCGCTGCGCGACGCCGTTCTGCTCACCGCGCCCGGCGACGATCCGGGGCCGGCCGGAAACGTTCTTTTGGCCTTCAAAAGGCTGGCGGGCAAAAGGCGGACGGTCGGCAGCAAACTTCTGGAAGATTTCGCGGGGCTGATGGGGTTGCGCCGGGAGGGGATGAGCGAAATCGTCGATATCTTCGATGGTGCGGCGCAGTCCGGGCGCGCCGTGCCGTTTGCCGCCGCCGAACTCGTGGCGCAAATTTGCTCGGCACAGCCGGATGCCGAGATTCTCGCCTGGTGGCTGGCCGACCGGTTTTTGGGCGAAAAGCTCGGCTGGGAATGTTGCCTGCCGCTGATGATGGCCGAACGCTATGGTCCGGCTTTCCGCACCACTGGCGGCCGGGGGCGGCTGCGGCCCGGCGACGATGGGTTTGAGCGGGCAGTGTGCCTGGCGCTGGTCGCGGGCGCCGGCGCGGCACTGCGAAGTGCTGGTGAGATTGCCGGGCGCGCGGAGAGGCTGCAGGCGATTGCGCCAGAGGTCCGGACCAAGGGCGCGGAGATCGTGGTCCACCAATTGCTCGCCGAGGACGCCGTGTCGGCTGCGGCGCCCGGATCCAAACTGTCGCGCTGGGCCAGCCGGCGCTTGTTTGAGCGGCTCGAAAGTTTTGGCGCCGTGCGCGAACTCTCGGGCCGGGCATCGTTCCGGATTTATGGGTTGTGACCATGGCCGGAGCAAGCGCATCAAAGGCAGAAAGAGCGAGGGGCAAGACGAGGTCCGAGGACAATGTTCTCATTGATCGCGAGCTGGAGGACCTGCCCCCGGATTTGCGCTGGCGCGAATGGATGCTGCGGGCCGAGGCGGTGATGTTTGCTTCTGCCGAGCCGGTCAGCCGCGAGATCTTGGCGCGCGTGGTGGGCAACGACTGCAGCATCGATCTCTTGATCGACGACCTGCGCGAGGAGCTTCGTGCCCGTCCTTATGACATCGTCGCGGTTGCTGGCGGCTGGCAACATCGAAGCCGTACAGCCTATGGTCCGGTGATCCGCGCCTCGCACGCGCCGACACGCTCTGCGTCCGCATTGCTCTCCGAACATGAGGCAGCGCTGCTGATGGCGATCGCCTACTTGCAGCCGGTGACACGCGGCGAACTGTCGAAAATGTTCGGCAAGGAGGTGAGCCGCGACACGATTGCCAACCTCCGCGATGCCGCCTTCATCGCCTCCGGGCCGCGCAGCCCGACGCCGGGCGCGCCCTATACATACGTCACGACGAGGCAGTTCCTGTCCGTCTTCGGTCTCGAGACGCTGCGGGACCTGCCCGACATCGAGCGGCTGGAAGATGCCGGACTGCTCAGCCGGCATACGCTTGCGCGGGAAGCGTTCGCGGAAGAACGCTCTGATGGCGACGAGCAGGATTAGCCAGGCCCATTTGGTTGCCACACCGGTAGCCGGGGCCGCTCCACTTCCGATAAGTCGCTCCGTTACTCGATCACATAGCCCAGCGCCCGATAACCCACGCGTCGCTTCGCTGCCATCCGAGCCAGAACCGGTATGGTGTTGTCGACATAGTCGACCACCAAAACATCCTTCTTGCCATCATGTTGGCGATGCAGACGGCCGACATTCTGCGCCAATGTCCCCCTCCAGGCGATCGGCATCGTCAAAAACAACGTGTCGAGCCGGGCGTCATCGAAGCCCTCGCCGATATGACGGCCTATCGCGAGTATCAGGCGCTCCTGATCATCAGTTACATGTAGTGCGGTGTTCGCCATTTTCTGGTCACCCGCAGACATTCCGCCCCGCGGCACAACGAGATTTTTCACGAATGGCGAGAACCCGAGCCATGCGTCTTTCAGACACATGGCATGAGCGCGCACACTTCACCGATGCCTGCGCCTCGCTGTGGGTCGACGGCGAACTGGTGCATCTCGAGGACCTCGTCCTCGATGACGCCGGTGCCGATATCCGTGCGCCGAGCCATGAGCTCACCATCGCCCGCGACGTGCTGCGCGCCCGTCGCCGCATCGCCGCGCAGCCGCCCGGCTGGGCGCTGAGTGTGGATGGCGTGCGCAGCCTGCGTGGCCAGGCATGGCCTGGAGCATCAGATGATGCCCATACGGCGGTGGTGAGCAGCGGCAACGCGCCGAATGTCGCTAGGACCAGCGTAGGGGAGGGGGAGCGGGACGGCCTGGACGATGCCGATCCGCTTGCGGCCTCCTTCGCCGACATCGATGCGGCCCTGGCGCGCTCGGAGACGGCCTTAGCAGGCGCGCAGTCGCCGGGCCGGCGTCGTGGGCAGGACCGGGATCCACTTGTCTATGATCTCGACTGGGACGAGGATTCCAGGCTCGCGGAATGGCGCACGGTGCTCGACGAAGCCGACGGCTTGCCGTCAGTGTTGCGGACGATCATCGTCCTCGACGCCTGGAACACATTGCAGGTCCTGCAGCACTCGCCCTGGCTCGGTCGATTGCTGGGGGCGGCCATCCTGCGCCAGGCCGGCCTGACAACCGCAGCGCATCTCACCGCCATCAATCTCGGCCTGAAATCCATTCCGGTCGATCGTCGGCGGCACCCCGGCCGCATCACAAGGCTGTTAGCTTCGCTCGACGGTCTTGTCGCGGCCGCGGAGCTCGGGCTGAAGGAGCATGATCGGCTGGCGCTCGCCCGCCAAGTGCTGGAGCGGCGTCTGATCGGCCGGCGAGCTTCGTCGAAACTGCCAGAGCTGGTCGACCTGGTGATGGCGCGGCCGCTGGTGTCGGCCGGCATGGGCGCCGAGGCGCTGAGGATGGCCGAGGAGCTGGGGTTGCGGGAGATGATGGGGCGGGGGCGGTTTCGGGCATGGGGGATACTTTAAATGCACTCAACAAGGGCACTTATTTAGTGGAGGACTGGGCGGCGAAATATTTTCAAGGCTGGGATATATCTTAAAGGTGTAGGTTAAATTTAGATTCAACTGCTTGAGAAGCGCGGCAATGCAACTGTGGTCCGATCCCCTGCGAATTTATTACTTTCTAATTATGGGGGAGGATGATTGGAACGATATGTCGCCCTTCCAGGGGTTTGGAAAGAGCTGGTCTCCTCTTCACTGGGCGATGCGTCGACTCTCTACAATGCCCAGCGACGTCAGCGAACGAGCAAGCTCCCCTGAGCAGATCGCAATACAGCGGGTTGCCGGCCTACGGCCCCTGATGTGGTTCCCGTTGACTGTCTCAGCTTTGGAGGGCCTTTCAACAGCTGAGCTTCCGCCGTGTTGTGTGCTGTTTTCAGGTGAACCGACCGTGGCGGCACGGATCGACGAATGGCAGCAGAAAAACGGTTCGAAAGCACTGCATGTCACCGTCGTGGAGGGCAAAGGCACTCCAGCTGAAAATTTCGATCTTGGATGCCTGAGGAGCTACTGCCTTCGGCGTCTTGACGAGGCCGCAGAGCGGCTCAACGAGGGGCAGAAAGAACTTGTCGCTCAATCAGCTGCCGATTGGAATTGGCCGGACGTCCTGTTGGAAAACTATGACGTCAAAGGACACAACGTCACCATTCCGAACCATATGGCACTGTCTCGCCTCGGATATAGGCTGAAGGAAAGCGTGCCTTTCGCAGCCGAGACGGAGGAAGAGTACACGACCGCGATTCTCGAGAGCGCGGTGAGTGTTGCTTTGCTGAGAAGAGGGATCGGCGACCACGACGTTTTCGCCTTGGGGGCGCCAGCTCCTGGAGTCATCCTCTAATGGAATGGACCGGCTGCTGCCCCTGAGATGGTAGTCTGCACAGGTTACCATCAACCAACCCGGAGAAGCAGCTATGGAGACGACTTTCCTGCATACATCTCTCGCTTCGATTGG
>Ga0307515_10008807_pt1 | contig 19598 bp, 18 predicted proteins | sample 17_EM_MG_FD_194513 | JGI IMG/M metagenome (GOLD analysis project Ga0307515, IMG submission 194513) | Populus trichocarpa ectomycorrhiza microbial communities from riparian zone in the Pacific Northwest, United States - 17_EM | ecosystem: Host-associated > Plants > Roots > Unclassified | place... | reverse complement strand
GCGGCCGCCCGCCGCAGCCTGGTGCAGACTCGCCATATCCGTCACACCCAGCAGGACGTGCAGCACGCGCACGCGCGCCGGCCCGATGCCCGGCAACTGCAGCAGCTCCAGCAGCGCAACCGGCACTCGCGCACGCACCTGCTCGAGCAATGGGCAGCTCCCCGTGCGCGCAAGTTCTGCGATCTTGTGCGCGAGGTCTGGTCCGATGCCGCTCAGCTGGTCCAGCCTGGATTCCAGATCGGCAGCTGGTGCCAGGTCCGGCATCAGGCTGCGCAGGGTGCGCGCGGCATTGCGATAGGCCTGCACCCGGTATCGGTCGGCACCGTCGATGGCCAGCAGGTCGCCCAGTTCTTCCAGCAGCTTGGGTACATCCGGCCGCTTGCGTGGATTGCCCGAAGCCGGCGACAGCGCATCGGTCTCGCCCAGCTCGAGCATGTGTTCAGGCAATTGCGCGGTGTCCGCTGCGCTCGAGTACCTCGAACACCAGCATGCCCAGCAACATGGCGCCGACGAAGACCACGGCCTTGGGGGCGCCCGCGCCCAGGGCAACGAAAGCCGGCCCCGGACAGATGCCCGCAAGGCCCCAGCCCACCCCGAAGACCAGGCTACCCAGCACCAGCCGCCGCGTGACACCCGTCCTGGAGGGCAAGCGGATCGGAAGCCCCAGCAGCGACTTGCGGCGCCTGCCGGCCACGCCGAAGGCGAGGCTCGCCACGGCCACTGCCGATGCCATCACGAACAGGAGCGAGGCGTCCCATGCACCCGTCACGTCCAGGAAGTCCAGTACCTTGACGGGGTAGGCCATGCCCGAGGCGAGCAGGCCCAGGCCGAACAACAGCCCACTTGCGAAAGCGGTGAACAGGGCTGCCATCAGAATCTCCAGCCGAACAACAGATGGCGGACCACGAAGACCGTCGCGATCCCGCTGGCCATGAAAACCGCCGTGGCCACGAGCGAGCGCGGCGAGAGCCGCGAAACGCCGCACACACCATGTCCGCTGGTGCAGCCCGACGCATAGCGCGTGCCCACGCCGACCAGCAGGCCGGCCAGCGCGACGACAGCGAAGCCGGCCTCGATCTCTGGCGTGGGCACCAGGGTCCATAGGCCCGCGACCGCGGGAGCCAGCACCATGCCCAGCACGAACAGCACCCGCCATGCAACATCGCCGCGCACCGGGCGCAGCAACGCACCCACGATCCCACTGATCCCCGCGACGCGGCCATTGGCCAGCAGCAGCATCGCGACCGCCAGGCCAATCAGTGCGCCACCGGCAATGGGCGGTACGAGCCCGAGCGATATCCACCAGCTATTGAAGTCTTTCATGCGTCATCACCAGAACCGGCGTTCAATGCCTCAGTGCGCCATCAGGACCGGCACGGTCATCGTGCGCAGGATCGTGCGGCTGGCGCCGCCCATGACCCATTCGCGGGCGCGGCTGTGGCCATAGCAACCCATGACCAGCATGTCGGCACCGATATCGGCGGCGCGTGACAGCAGGTCATCGCCTACGTTCACATCGCGCGCATCGCCCGTGTGCGTGGTGATCTTCACTTGATGGGCCGACAAGTACTGTTGCAGGCCTTGCAGCGACGCGGCCGCCTCTTTGCCATAGCTGATGGCATGAACGCTCCGGGCCTTCTGCAGCCACGGCACTGCAGCGCTGACGGCGCGCGCAGCCTCGCGTGTTTCCTTCCACGCGATCAGCACGGTCTGGCCGACGGTCGGGAAAGTACCGGCGAACGGCACCAGCAGGACCGGGTGTCCGCTGCCCACCACCTGGCGAAACACGAAGTCGGCCGGGGTGTCCATGGCCGCCGGAATCTCATCGTTGCGCTGGCCCAGCACCAGCAGGTCGGCATAAAGGGCGCGCCGCTCGAAGTGACCGATCGAGTCGCCGGGCACCTCCTCCCATCGCATGCGGCCCGACACCGCCGAGACGTCGCTGAACAGCCGGTTGGCCTTCTCCCGGCATGCATCGTCGTACTGTTGCAGACCCACGGCCCCGGCCGGGCCCTCCAGGCCCATCGGATAGCGCAGCAGCGACGGAATGACGCCATAGACGCCGCTCACGCTCGCACCGAAGGTTTCAGCGATGCAGCCGGCAACACGGGTGCGTTCGGCGCATCGCTCCGAGCTGTCCAGATGCAGAAGGATCGACTTGATGTCGGACATGGTGGTTCTCCTTTGGCGGTTGAAACAAGCGATCGAGAGTGACGATAGGTCGGACCGCCGCGTGAGGTGTTGCGCGCGGTCAAGAATCGCGGCTGAAGTGGCTTTTAGCCGCGGTCGAACACCACGTGGATCTGATCGTCCACTTCTTGCACGCCAGGCTGCTTCCACGCGGCTGCGACCGCCGCCGAGCGCTGCTTCCACGAACTGGCCTGGCCGCGCAGGATCAGCGTGTCTCCACTGCGCAGCACGTCGATGTCGGCAGCCTCCTGCTGCGCATGGCGACAGATGGCCGCGCGCACGGCGTCCACAGCGTCCTGGGACGCGGCCGCGGGCTTGAGCGCGATGTTGCAGGTCACACCCGCCACGCCTTCGACCGCACGCACGATCTCTGACAGGTTGGCGCACTGGTATTCACGCTCGACCTCGCCGGTCACCGTGACCCAACCCTTCTCCACACGCACGGCAATCGACTCGGCAGGGATCCAGTCGTTCCACGCGAACCGCCCCGCCACGCCGAGTGCGATGTCCGAATCGTCGCGCGCGCGATCCTTGTCTGGCGTGACGACCAGGCCGACAGCGACGGCCCGCACGCCTTCGATGCGAAACGCCAACCGTACGATGGCCTCCTTCTGCTCGGTCGTTTCGATGTGGCCGCACAGGCTCAGCACACCGCTGTGCACCCACGCTGCCACGCGCGCGGCATCGACCGAGGGCTCGGCGTTCAGATGGGTCACGAACTCATGCTGGATGCTGGCATCGGATTTCATTGGTGTCATTTGGCAGGCCCCAGCCCGATCGGTGCCGGCACGAGGTTGACGATGCGCGTGAAGAGCGCACCGTAGTCCTCCGCCGGAGCGTGGCCCACCAGCGGGTCGCGGTTCTTGCCGAATGCCTCGTCCACCTCGGCCCAGTCCTCTTCGGTCAACACCCGCTGGGCCAGCGGCAGGATCTCCTGCTCTTCCAGATGCATGTGGGCAAGATAGAAATCGACGTAGTCCTCCATCGCGAGTTCGAACGCGCGACGACGCGTCGCGCCCATCATCTCGAACCCAAGCAGTGCGTGCTCCACGTCGCGAATCTTGCGGCCGCCGCGCGCGTGCTCATAGTCCAGCCGATCCAGCAGCTCGCGCGCCAGCGGCGTGCGGGCACGCAGCTTGGGAAACAGGATCTCGGACTCCTTGCGGTGGTGCTGCTGCTCGGGAAACTCGTCCAGGTAGAACAGCATGGCGCGCAGCGCACCGAAGTCGGGCATCGAGTCGGCTCTGCGATGCTGCACCAGCAGCAGGAGCACCGAGCGCAGCATGGCGGACAGTGCGGCGTGCTCGTCGATGATGACGCGAATGGTCTTGTGCATGACTGCCTTCTGCTGACGTGTGTGGATAGATTTGTCTTCGTGGTCAATGCGCCATCAGCAGAGGCAGCGTCATGGCGTCCAGTACCGTGCGCGTCACCCCGCCCAGGATCAGTTCACGTGTCTGGCTGTGGCCATAGCAGCCCATCACCATCAGGTCTGCCCCGACTTCAGTGGCCCGCTCCAGCAACGGGCGGCCGATGCCGGCGCCATCGTCTTCCAGGTAGTGCAACTTCGGTTCGAGCCGCCGGGCCTTGAGGCGGCCGGCCAGCGCCGCAACCGAAGCACGGGATTCTTCGCCATAGCCGATGATGTGGATCGCTTCGGCCTGCATCAGCAGCGGCATGGCGCTGGTCACGGCGTGCGCCGCCTCGCGCGTCTCGGACCATGCAATGGCAACGGTGCGCGGTACCGCCCGCACGATGCCGCTCTGCGGAAGCACGATCGCAGGCTTGCCGCTCCTGACCAGCACGTGGTCCACGAAGCCAGCGGGAACGCCCGAATGGTCGTTCAGCAGATCGGGTTGTTGCAGCACCAGGTAGTCGGCATACAGGGCCTGCCGGACGAACAGGGTCTCGGGATCTTCCGGCAGGCTGACCCAGAACACATTGGATGCATCACCACAGGTCGCACTGAAGGCATCGTAGGCGGCATCGCGTCGACGCATATCCTGCTGGTTGTATTCGTCGTAGCCGCGAATGGCCAGGCCCACCTGCAGGCTGTGGTGTTTCGCGCTTGGCGTGGCGGCGTAGCAGGCCAGCACGTCGGCATCGAGCGGACGCGCCAGGTCGCGCGCAACCATCAGGCGGCGCGGGGCGCTCTGCGCGTCGTCGATATGCACGAGGATTCGCCTTGGAGGCAGCATGGGGTTCTCCTGAGGTATAGAGGTGATTGCGCTCAGTGGCTTGCCGGCGCGCCCGCGCCGTTCGGGGCCAGCGCCGAGCCATAGGCCGCGGCAAACCGTTCGCAGGTCTTCATCGCGTCTTCCAGCCAGGTGGCGCCAACCAGCGCCGGCTGCTCGCCGGCATCGGTCTTGTCGCCGCAAGGCCATACGCAAACTTTGGCCACGTCCATGCTTGTGCGCATTTCGTCGAGCACCGCGTACTGGAACTCCGACCAGGCCGCAAGCGTGCTGCCTTGTGCCGCCAAGTAGTGCGTCCAGGCAGAGCCCAACAGGCCGGCCGGTGCCAGCAGCCAGCGCTGCGGATCGTTGCTCGATGCCAGCGTGCGACTGGTGGACAGCAACTCCTCCATCCAGTCCTGCGCCAGCGTCGTCTGTGCCCGGCGCGTCTGCTCCAGGCACAGCAGCAGGCGGTGGTGGGCCTGCAGATCGGCATCCTCCGCGGCGGCCGCGAGATCGCGCGCGTCTTCGACTTCCTCGCCGGCAGCTTTGCGGTGCGAATTGCTTCTGACAGTACGGGCCATGACGTTCTCCTTGACGATGGATTCACTGTAGAAGCCGGACGCACACACACCCTTGACGCAGCGCAAACCCGGCGCATGCCGCATTGCCTAGAGTGACAAGCCGCTCGTCAACAACAGGAGAAGCGTGATGCACAAGACACTGGTCGTCGTCTATTCCAATACCGGCACCTCCCTGCAGCTTGCTCGGCGCATGTGCGCCGAGCGTGGCTGGGAAATGGGTCAGATCAAGGAAGCCCGGGTGCGTACCGGCTTGCGTGGTGTGCTGCGTTGCGTGCTGGATTCGTGGCTGCGGCGTCAGCCGCCGATCCGCTTTGAAGGTCCCGATCCCAAGGGATTCGATACCGTGGTGCTGGTGTCACCGATCTGGGTGTATCGCATGGCCGGCCCGATGCGCAGCTTCGTTGCGTCGGAGGCGTCGCGCATCCAGCACTACGCGATAGTCTCGGTCATGGGCGGCAGCGGCGCGGCTCCTGCCGCCGCCGAGATCGACCGGCTGACCGGCCGCTCGCCGATCCTCAGCGTGGCCTTCACCGAGCGCGACGTTGCGAGCGGCGCGTACGCCGCCCGACTGCCTGGCATCGTATCGGCCATCGAGGGAATGTCGCCATCGTCCATCCACCGGCCGGTAGACCTGTCACCGCAGGCGGCGCTGACTTGATCGGACTGCCCGCAGCCGCGCTCACTTGCGCCTGTAGGCCCTCAACAGGGCCGACACCTCCTCGGCAGGTAGCGCCTTGGCAAACAGCCATCCCTGATAGGCGTCGCATCCGTTCTCGCGCAGGAAGTCGAGCTGCGCTTGTGTTTCGACGCCCTCGGCCACCACCTCCAGCCGCATGGTGGTTGCCAGCGCCAGGATGGCCTTGACCAGGATGCTCTCGGTTGAGGCTTCGTCGATCGTGCGAATGAACTCACGGTCGATTTTCAGCCGCGTGACGGGAAGCTCGCGCAGGTAGGCCAGCGACGAATGGCCGGTGCCGAAGTCGTCCAGCGCGATCACAACACCCAGTCCGCGCAGGCGCTGCAACAGCTGGCCTGTGCGCCGCGGCTCGGCCATTGCCTCGGATTCGGTGATCTCAAGTTCGAACAGTTCGGGCTCGAGACAGTGCCGTTCCAGCGCGGTGTGAATCTGGTCTGCAAGGCCTTCATTTCGGAACTGCCGCGCCGAGAGGTTGACCGCGATACGCACAGGCGTGCCGGCATTACGCCAGATCACGGCCTGCCGGCAAGCGGCCTCCATCACCCAGTCGCTAATGGGTACGATGAGATCTGTGCTCTCGGCCAGGGGAATGAAGTCAGCCGGATGTTGCTGACCCAGCTCGGAGTCGGTCCAGCGCAACAAGGCTTCCACTCCAATCACCTCTCCCGTGAGCACGTTCACCTCGGGTTGGTAATGGAGTTGCAGCCCGCCAGTCTCCAGAGCGACCTTCAGTCGGTCGCGCACCCGCGCACGATGTGCGATCTGTTGCGCCATGCTGGCGGAGTACACCGCGCACTGGCCGCGCCCAAGAGCCTTCGCCCGGTACATGGCCATGTCGGCATAGCGCATCAGGGTTTCCGCGTCCTGTGCATCGTCAGGGGAATACGCAATCCCGATGCTGCCGTCCAGCCTGACGTCGTAACCCTCGACGCTGCAAGGCTGGGCCAGCGCACGCACGATCTTCTCGGCGATCATGATCGCATCGCCCGATGCCTCGATGTCGCGCAGCAGCACGACGAACTCGTCGCCTCCCAGGCGTGCGACCGCGTCTCCCGTGCGCACCGCACCCGCCACCCGCCGCGCCGCTTCCATCAATACGAGGTCACCCACGCCATGGCCGTAGCGGTCGTTGGTCGATTTGAAATCATCGAGATCGAGTAGTAGCAGCGCGAGTTTTCCGGGGTGCCGCCCAGCCTGCCGGAACGCTTGCATCAGGTATTGGTTGAACATCCAGCGGTTCGCCAGGCCGGTTACCGCATCGCGCGTTGCATGGAACTGCGTCTGCCGCTCCAGCTCCTTGATGCCGGAGATGTCGCGCACGAAGACGACGGTCGCGTCGGCCCCCTCCAGCACGCACTGGCTGAGCGAAATGTCGACGGGGATCGTGCGCCCGCTGCGGTTCAGCAAGGACAGGTCATTAACCCTGCCCATGGGTCGCTTCTGCGGATCACTGTGGTAGCTGCGCACGTTGTGCCGGTGCCGCTCACGCGCGTCCAGCGGCAGGAAGAGTTCCACCGTCTGGCCGGTGAGTTCATCCGCGCGGAAGCCGCAGATCTGTTCCATCGCGGGATTGACCAGCAGGATGCGGCCCTGTGCATCCACGAGCATGATGCCGTCCGGTGCGGACGTGATGATGGCCCGGGCCAGTGCTTCGGAATGTTCGACCATGCGATTCACCCTGCCACGTAGGTACCGGGGGCCTCCCCCAACGACCGGGCGCGGCCGGCGCTGGCGATGGCCCGCGCCGCGACGCGGCGGCCCGACCGCTGCGCGAGCCAGGCGGTCCACTCGGCCCACCACGATCCCTCGTGCGGCTGTGCCTGCGCAAGCCATCGGTCGGGGTCGACATACTGGCCATCCGGCTCACGCGTGAGCACGCGGTAGCTGCGCCCTGCGTGCCAGGGCTCGCTCACGATGCCCGCGTTGTGCCCGCCACTGGTCAGCACGAAGGTGATCTCGGTGTCCGACAGCAGATGCAGCTTGTAGACCGAACGCCAGGGCGAGATGTGATCCTTCTCGGTGCCCACCAGGAACACCGGCACGTGAATGTCCGACAGCGCCACCGGCCGGTCGCCCACCTTGTAGGTGCCGTGCGCCAGTGCGTTGTCCAGGTACAGGCTGCGCAGGTACTCCGTGTGCATGCGGTAGGGCATGCGCGTGACGTCCTTGCTCCAGGCCGTGAGATCGTTCAGCGGGGCACGCGTGCCCAGCAGGTAGTCGCGCACCATGCGCGACCAGAACAGATCGCGCGCATTGAGAAAGGTGAAGCTGTCGCCCATCTGGCGACCGTCGAGATAGCCCTGTTCCCACATCAGGTCGTCCAGATAGGCGACCTGGCTGTCGTCGATGAAGAACGCGAGGTCGCCCGGCTGCTCGAAGTCCGTCTCGCTGGCCAGCAGCGTGAGCGAGGCGAGATGGTCCGCGCCGTCGCGCGCCCATGCGGCCGCAGCGATGGCCAGCAAGGTACCGCCCAGGCAGTACCCCACGCCGTGTACATGCTGCGCTGGCACGATGCGCTGCACTTGCGTCAGGGCCGCAATGGGACCGAGTTGCAGATAGTCGTCCATGCCGAGCGCACGGTCCGCGGCATCGGGGTTGCGCCAGGAGAGCATGAAGACCGTGAACCCCTGCTCCACCAGATAGCGCACCAGCGAGTTGTGCGGCGACAGGTCGAGGATGTAGAACTTCATGATCCAGGACGGCACGATCAGCACCGGCTCGGGATGCACGGTGCGCGTGGCCGGCGTGTACTGGATCAGCTCGATCAGGTGATTGCGGTACACCACCGTGCCGGGCGTCAGTGCCACCTGCGCACCCGGCTTGAACGTGGCCGCGGCCTCCTGCGTCCCATTGCTGCCGTGCGCGATGTCCTCCAGCAGATGCGCGGCACCACGCGCAATGCTTGCGCCGCCTTCGCGCGCGGCTGCACTCAGCGCCTCGGGGTTGGTCAGGAAGAAATTGGACGGTGCCATCAGGTCCAGCCACTGGCGCGCGCCAAATGCGACCACGTGCGCGTGGTGCGTACTCACGCCACGCACACCCGTGGTCGCACTCCTCCACCATTGCTCGCAGAGCAGGAAGTTCTGCTCCAGCAGGTTGAAAGGCCATTGCCTCCAGGCAGGGGCATCGAAACGGTGGTCGCCCGGTGCCGGCGTGACCACCTGCACCGGGTTCGAGCCACCCTGGCCGATGGCTTGCTGCAGCTTCAGCACCTGGTCGCGGGCTTCGGCCGCGAGTGCGAGCTGCGTGCCTGGCGAAGCCAGCAGATGCAGCAGCCAATCCAGCCAGGCCAGCGTCAACGACGACGGCGACAGGCCCTGGGTCACGCTGGCCGCCATCGCATGCAGCGCGTGGTCCAGGTCGGCGTAAGGAGTCGAGGCTCCGTTGGGGGGCGGCAAGGTGGGTGTTTCCATTCTTCGTGGGCGCGGGCGATGCACCTTTATTTCTGACCGCAGGATATGTGGCACGAGGCGCGGGGTCCTTGCGCTATGTCAAGCCACCGATACGCAAGCACTGCGACAGTGGTACCAAACCCTGGAGCATCTCGATGACCATCCGCAATCTCGACCAATTGCTGCGCCCCGCATCGGTGGCGGTGATCGGGGCGTCCGACCGCCCCGGCAGCATTGGCGCCATCGTGATGCGCAACCTGACCACCTCAGGCTTTGCCGGCAGCATTTGGCCCGTGAATTCCCGGCACGATAGCGTGGGCGACCGCAAGGCCTGGCCCGACGTGGCCAGCTTGCCGCAAGCCCCTGCGCTGGCCGTGATCTGCACACCGGCGGCCAGCGTGCCCGGTCTTGTTGCCGAGCTTGGGCAGCGCGGCACGCGCGCCGCCGTGGTGCTGAGCGCCGGCCTGCACGAGAAAGCCGAGGATGGGCAGACGCTGGAGGCTCACATGCTGCAGGCCGCGAAGCCGCACCTGCTGCGCGTGCTCGGCCCCAATTGCGTCGGCCTGCTGGTACCGGCAATGGGCCTGAACGCAAGCTTCGCGCATCTGTCGCCCAGGCCCGGGCATCTGGCCTTCCTGTCGCAATCGGGCGCGCTCACCACCGCCATGCTGGACTGGGCCGACTCCCACCAGATCGGCTTCTCGCATTTCGTCTCGATGGGCGACTGCGCCGACGTCGACTTCGGCGACATGCTCGATTACCTGGCCAACGACCCGCAGACCCACGCCATCCTGATGTACATGGAATCGGTCAAGGCGCCGCGCAAGTTCCTGTCGGCGGCGCGCGCCGCGGCGCGCAACAAGCCGGTGCTGGTGGTCAAGGCCGGGCGCGCGCCGGCCGGCGCCAAGGCCGCGGCTTCGCACACGGGTGCCATGGCCGGAGGCGACGATGTGTTCGACGCCGCGGTTCGCCGCGCCGGCGTGCTGCGGGTCGATACGCTGCAGCAGTTGTTCAGCGCCGCTGAGACCGTGGCGCGGGCGCGCACCCCGAAGGGCGACCGGCTCGCCATCGTGACCAACGGCGGCGGCGCCGGTGTGCTGGCGGCCGATGCGATGGCGCTTGCCGGTGGTCGCCTGGCGGACTTGTCCAGTGCGACGCTGGCCGCGCTCGATGCGGTGCTGCCGCCAACCTGGTCGCATGGCAATCCCGTGGACATCATCGGCGATGCACCGGTGCAGCGTTATGAGGAGGCGCTGAAGGTGCTTCTTCAGGCGCCCGAGTGCGACGGCCTCCTCTTCATGCATGCGCCTACCGCCATCGTGCCGGCAACGCAGATCGCCATCGCGTGCGCTCCGCTGCTGGCAGAGAGCGGCAAGACCGTTCTGTCTGCCTGGGTCGGAGCCCACGGCGTGGCCGAAGCCGCAAGGCTATGCAAGGCGCGCAACCTGCCGTCCTACGACACACCGGAGGAGGCGGTCGCCGCCTGGCTCGCACTGGTCGAACATGGGCGTGCACGCGAGGCCCTGATGCAGACGCCGGCATCGCTGCCAAGCCAGTGGACACGTGACCTGCCGGCCGCGCGTGACATCGTGCAGCGCGCGTTGAACGCCGGCGTCGGCATGCTCGACGAGCTGGATGCCAAGCAGATGCTGCAGGCCTATGGCATCCCGGTGGCGGCGACCCGCTTCGCTGCCAATGCCGCCGCGGCGACATTGGCGGCCGAGGAGATCGGATACCCGGTAGCCCTGAAGATCGTCTCACCGCAGATCTCCCACAAGTCGGATGCCGGCGGCGTGGCGCTCGACCTGGGCAGCGCGCGCGAAGTGGAGCTGGCCGCCGAAACCATGCGCGCACGCGTGGCCAAGGCACGGCCCGACGCGACGATCCAGGGCTTCAGCGTGCAGACCATGGTCAAGCGCCCCGGCGCACACGAACTGATCGTGGGCGCGGCGACCGATCCGGTGTTCGGCCCGGTCGTGCTGTTCGGCCAGGGCGGCACCGCGGTCGAGCTCATCCATGACCGCGCGGTGGCGCTGCCGCCGCTCAACAGCGTGCTGGCGCGCGACCTGGTGGCACGCACCCGCGTGGCGCGCCTGCTGGGGGGCTATCGCGATCGCCCCGCCATCGACCAGGATGCACTGGAGGCGGTGATCCTCAAGGTCTCGCAGATGATGTGCGACCTGGGCGAGATCGTCGAGATCGACATCAACCCGCTGCTGGCCGACGAGCATGGCGTGATGGCGCTCGATGCGCGCATCAGGATCACGCGCGCAGGCGCCGATGGCCGCGAGCGGCTGGCCATCCGCCCCTACCCGGCGGAGCTGGCCCGCGCCCTGGCATTGCGCGGCCGGCGCAGCATGGTGGTGCGCCCGATCCGCCCGGAGGACGAACCCGCGCTGCGCCGCTTCTACCAGCAGGCGTCGCAGGAAGACATGCGGCTGCGCTTCTTTTCGCAACGGGGCGTGCCCGGGCATGCCGAGCTGGCGCGCTATAGCCAGATCGACTACGACCGTGAGATGACCTTCGTGGCCTTCGACGCGCTGGATGCGCCACAGGACACCTTGATGGGCTATGCGTGCGCGCTGGCCGATCCGGACAACGTGCAGGCCGAGTTCGCATTGCAGGTCGCCGCGGATGCCAAGGGGGTGGGCCTGGGCAAGGCGCTGATGCGCTGCCTGATCGACTACCTGCGCGAGCGCGGCACGCAGCAGGTGGTCGGCGAATGCCTGGGCGAGAACGTCGGCATGGCGCATCTTGCGCGGGATCTGGGTTTCGAAGTGCGCCGCTGTGGCGGCCAGTTGAAACTGCAACTCGCGCTGACCGAGGTCGACGCTGTCTGCGTCTGAAAGGAGAGAACATGCATGCCATTCGAAACGCACGCACCAGCCTCAAAGCGCTGTGCCTTTCAGCGATGCTCGCAGCGACGGCGTCAGGTCCGGCGTGGGCGCAGACACTGCCTTGCACGGCAACGGTTCCATTGCCCGCATCGGCACCGGACTTCGCCGCGATCGCGGCCCGGGTGACGCCGATGGTCGTGAAGCTGACCACTGCGGGCTCGCGTCATGACGTGGAGGCCGATCCGGATGGCAGCGATCTTTTCAGCCGTGGGCGGCCTGGCGGGAGCGCGCCGGCCCGGGAGGCCCAGTGGCATTCTTCCTACGATCGTTCGTCGGCCTCGGGCTTCATCATCGATCCCGATGGACTGATCGTGACCAGCGCCCACGTGGTCGCGCAGGCCGATGTGATCTGGGTCGACCTTGTGGACCAGCGGCGGCTGCAAGGCCGCATCGTCGGGCTCGACAAGCCCTCCGACGTGGCGCTGATCAAGGTTGCTGCCTCGGGCCTCTCGCCCGTCGTGCCGGCACGCCAGGCAGCACATCCGTGCCCCGGTGAATGGGTGCTTGCCGTGGGCGCGCCCTTCGGCTTCGAACGCAGCGTGACGGCCGGCGTGGTGAGCGCGAACCCGCGCTTCCTGCCTTCGGCTGGCAGCGTGCCGCTGATCCAGTCGGACGTGGCCATGAACCCGGGCAGTTCAGGTGGCCCGCTGTTCAACGGGCGCGGCGAGATCGTGGGCATGAACTCGATGATCTATTCGGCCATCGGCAGCTACGTCGGTGTGTCGTTCTCGTCGCCGATCGATCTCGTGCTGCGCATTGCCCAGCGCATCCGGACTGAAGGAGGTGTAGCGCACGGCCATCTCGGCATGACGGTGCAGCCGGTCACGCCCGACCTGGCGCGTGCGTTTGGGCTGGACGGCCCCATCGGCGCGCTGGTGATACGCGTCGACCCCAGCGCTGCCGCCGCGCGCGCCGGCGTACGAAGCGGCGACATCGTGCTGACGGTCGACGATGCGGCTCCGGCGTCGTACGCCGACATCCAGGAGCGTGTGTCGATGGCGCGCCCTGGCCAGGGCCTGGGCTTGAACATCTGGCGACGACGCGCGATGCAACGGTTGACCGTGGTGGCCGAAGGCGAGCCTGTCAAGCCGGCAACGCAGGAGGCCGAGCCGTCGCCGCGCGCGCTGTTGCGCCTGGGCCTGTCGATGATGGAGGTGGAGAATTCCGCTACCGCCAAGACAAGACCGGGCCTCTACGTGATAGGGGTCGCGGGTGCGGCCATGCAGGCCGGGCTGGTCGCGGGCGACGTGGTGCTGGGCGTCAACGATGCACCGGTGCGTTCGTTCGCCGATTTCGACAAGGCGCTCAAGGCGGCGGCGGCCAACCCCTCGGTCGCGTTGCTGGTGCTGCGCCGGGGGGCGATGAACTACATCGCGGTGGCAGCGCCCGCGCAGCCGGGTTGACGGCAGGCCGACGCATGCCTGACAACGCGGCCGCCAGCCCTTAGACTCAGTGCGCGATGCGCATCCTCATTGTCGAAGACGATCTCCTGTTGGGCGAAGCCCTGGCAACCGGCCTCAGGCAGACCGGACACGCCGTCGACTGGTTCAAGTCGGGACCCGATGCCGATGGCGCGATCTCCGGCGCGCCGTACGACGTGATGCTGCTGGACCTCGGCCTGCCTGGTGGAGACGGCATGGAGTGGCTGTCGCGGTGGCGCGCGCGCGGCGTGAAGGTGCCCATCATGATCCTGACGGCGCGCGATGCGGTCGAGCAACGCATTGCCGGACTCGATGCCGGAGCCGACGACTACCTCGTCAAGCCGCTGGGCGTGGACGAACTCGCCGCCCGCCTGCGTGCACTGCTGCGGCGCACCGCCGGGCGATCGCAACCCGTATGGCAGCACGGCGCGCTGGCCTACGATCCATCGTCCAAGCGCGTGCAATGGAACGGCCAGCCGGTGGAACTCACCGCGCGCGAGCTGGCTCTGCTGGAGGCGTTGATGACGGACCCCGACCGGATCCTTCCCAAGACCGTGCTGCTGGAGAAGCTCTACGACTGGGGTGGCGCCGAGCCCGAGAGCAATGCGCTCGAGGTACACGTGCACCATCTGCGCCGCAAGCTCCATCCCGGCATCATTCGCACGGTGCGGGGCGTGGGCTATGCACTGGGCGGGACCGATTTGCAATGAGCACTCCGATCGAACCGTCGGCGCCGCCTGCCCGCCGCCCTGCCATGAGCCTGCAGCGCCGGCTCATGGTATCGCTGCTGATCTGCGCGCCCCTGGTGTGGGCCATCGCGATGACGGCTTCGGTCAACCGCGCACGGCACGAGGTGAACGAGCTGTACGACTCCGAGCTGATCCGCCTGGCGCGCGAAGTGCAGTCCACCCTGCTCGTGGTGGCGGGCGAGGGCATGGTGGCGCCCGCCCCCGCCCTGCCCCGCCTGGACCGCAAGGCAAGCGACGGCGCCGCCGACCTGGGCGACCTGGCCATCGCAGTGTGGGACGACCATGGCAACCGTGTCCTGAACGACCACGAAGGTGCGCAGCTGAACTACCTGAAGGATGGCGTGGGCTTCGTCGATCAGAAGATCGACGGGCGGGACTGGCGCATCTACTACCTGCAGTCAGGCAACGGCAAGCGCCTGGTGGCCGCGGGCCAGCGGCTGCACGAGCGCGACGAAGTCGTGGTCGGCCTGACGGTAAGCCAGCTGGTGCCCTGGCTCTTGATGATGCCGGTGCTGTTGCTCGTGATGGCCTGGGCGGTTCGGCGCGCGCTGGCACCGATGCACGTGCTGACCGGCGAGCTGAAGGGCCGCGCCGCGGACAACCTGAAGCCACTCGCCAGGGCAGACGAGCAGCCGGTGGAACTGGCTCCGCTGGTGGGCGCGATGAACGGCCTGTTCTCTCGCGTGGCCGACCTGCTGGCGCGCGAGCGCCGCTTCGTGGCCGATGCCGCGCACGAGTTGCGCACGCCACTGGCCACGCTGCGGGCGCAGTGGGACGTCGTGCGGCGCTCCGAAAGCGCCGTCGAGCGCGCCCGTGCCGAGGCACAACTGGACGCCGGCATGGAGCGCATGGATCGGCTGGTCACGCAGCTCCTTGCCATGTCGCGCGCCGACATCGCCGACGCAGCCTTGCTGAATACGCAGATCCGCTGGCCGGGTGTCGTGGAGCAGGCGATGAATGACTGCCTGGCGCTGGCGCAACGCCGCCGCATCGAACTGGCCTGCTATTGGCCACCGAATGACAAGCCCGCGATGCCGCTGCTCGGCGACCAGCACCTGATGACCGTGGTGCTGCGCAACCTGCTGGACAACGCAGTGCGCTACGCGCCCGAGGGCTCCACGGTGACGCTGCACATGGGTACTTCGGAACTGCGCGTGGACAACGCGGGCGATCCGCTGTCGCAGGAGCAACTGGCCGGCCTGGGCCGGCGCTTCCATCGTGTGCCGGGGCAGCATGAGACGGGCAGCGGCCTGGGCATCTCGATCGTGCAGCGCATAGCAGACCTGCACGGGCTGTATGTGGTCTTCGGTGCCGACGACAGTGGCCGCGGCGTGCGCGCGACCTTGCGCTACAAGGACCGCGCCTGAGCGGCCGAGACGCCCCGCAGCGCCTAGCGCGTGAGGCTGGCGCCTGGCCTCTTACTTGCCCTTGACCTTGGCCAGCAGTTGCCGCGCCTCTTCGCGCCGGCCGCTGTCGGCGATCTGGCGGCCGGGACGTGGCGGCGCCTGCAAGGCGCGTTCGATATAGGGCACGGCCTTGTCGCCCTGTTTGGTCTCCGCCAGGTAGTCGGCGTAGAAGTAGTTGGGGTCGATGCCGTTGGGGTTGATCGACAAGGCCTTCTGCAGCAACTCGTTGGCCTTCGCCTTGTCGCCAAAGCCGATGGGCCAGCCCGGCACCTTGTAGTACAGCACGCCCAGGCTGTTGTAGGCCGAGCCATCGAGCACATTCCCGTCGATCTGGATCGCTTTCTCATACAGCGCCTTGGCCTGCTTGACCAGACCCAATGCGCCCAGCCCGCCCTTGGCGCCCGCCCACGAACTGACGATGATGCCTTCCCACACCAGCGGCTCGCTGTTGGTGGGATAGGTTTCGCTCACGTGATGCGCCTTGGCTGCCAGCGCTTCGAACTGTTTCTCGCGCTCGCCGGCCGGCGTCTGGTATTGCACGACTTCCCATTCGCGCTGCAGCTGGAACACGGCGTCATCGACAGGGGCCGCGCTCGCCGGAAACGTGATGGCCGAGGCCGCCGCGAACAACAGCGCAGCCGTGAAGGCGCGGCGCGATGGGGTCGGTACGAACGTGTTTGGGATGTTGTGGTGCATTGGATGTCTCACGGTACTGTTGTGTGTGTCGAAGCGGCGGCAGAAGCGGACGAAGCCGTGGGCATGACCGGCGCCGCCGCGCTGGTCGCCTGCAGGTACTTTCGATGCGGTGCGAATACGCCGTCCAGCAGCGTGGACGCCAGGCCGTTGATGCGCACCGCCAGCTTCTCGGGAAACCCCATGAACCGCTCGGCTGTCCCGTTGCGCAGCATCTCCAGCAGCGCCTGAGCCACGACCTCGGGCGTATCGGACGCGGTCTTGGTTGCATCCGCGTAGGCACGCGCTGCCCCGCTGTTGAAGCCGGTGCGCGTGCTGCGTGGCCCCAGGTACTGCACCTGCACAGGAGAGTCGGCCAGCTCGCGCCGCAGCGCCTGCGCGAAACCGCGCAGGCCGGCCTTGCTGGCGCCATACACGCTGTAGCCTGGCAAGCCCAGCGCGCCGACCACCGAGCCCACGAACATCACCTGCGCGCGCGGCAGGCCGCGCAAGTGCGGCAGCAAGGCGCGTGTGAGCACCATGGGCGCCAGCAGGTTGACCGACAGCAGGTGATGCATGTCCTCCGGACTGACCGATTCCAGGCGACCGAACGAGGCCATGCCCGCGCAGTGGACGACCACGTTGCAGTTCCAGTCGACAGCGGCGCGGCCCAGGTTCGCGATCGATGCGAAGTCGTCCAGTTCGGCATCGTGCCATCGCACCTGCGCCGGCGACGCCTGCCGCTGCAGGCTCTGGCATTGCGCGGTCAACCTGGTGGGCGAGCGGCCCACCAGCAGTACCGAGGCGCCAGCCTGCACAAGGGCCTGCGCCGTCGCCTGCCCGATGCCGCCGTTGGCACCGGTCAGCAATACCCGTGCGGTGTCGAGCTTCATGCCGCCACCTGCGCCACCGTGGGCAGCGGCAACCCGCGAAAGACATCGCCATACAGCCGGTAGAACACCTTGGCTGCATGCACGATGTCGGCCTGGTCGCCCGCGTCCTCGATGCGGTCCATCAACAGCTGGAAGTGCGCCACGTGCTCCTGATCCAGCGTGCCGTGCGAGCGCAGATAGCTGAAGGCCTTGTCTGGCAGGCCAAGGTGTTGCTGGATCAGGCCTGCTGCCTGCAGCGCCAGCGCCACGCTGGTGCCTTCCAGCACATGCACCATACCGAAGAAGCCCAAAGGATTGCGCCGCATGATCTGGTCGTAGGCATAGGCCACCATCACCTCCGTTGCCATACCCGGCGGGCCGTTGCGTATGGCTTCGGCGTCGGCGCCGCAGGCGCGCAGGTCGTCCAGGATCCATTCGTCGTGGCCCTGCTCTTCCTCGATGTATTCCTGAAGCGGGCCTTCGAGCCATTCGCGGCCCGCGGGAATGCGGGCCTTGAATGCACGCATCAGCGGCACCGTATGGCGCACGTGGTGGAAGGCCTCGCGCAGGAAGGCCACATAGCTGGGCAGCGAGACTTCGCCGCGCAGGCAGCCCTGGATGATGGGCGCACTGAGCATGCCGCCGCGCGCGGCCTGGGTCTCGGAGACAAGACGGTTGTAGAAGCTCATGGGGCTCTTTCTGTTTTCAGGAATCGGTGCCGTGCACGCCTGGCGTCAGCGCTGCGGCGTGGGCTTGAAGAATGGCGGCGCGCTGCGGCCTGCCGTTGGCAGTCGCCATGCCGGAGGCCGCATTGAACGGCGCTGCAGCGCGCGTCCACTGCGCCACGCGCGCGTAGTCGGGCAACGCGGCGTTGGTAGCGTCCACCGCACGCTGCAGGTCTGCGTCGCCAGCGCCTGGCATCGGCCACAGCACCGCACTCAGTGCCGGCTGGCCATCGCCGAACACCGTGGCCACGGCAACGGCCGGGTTGTTCTGCAGCGCGGTCTCGACCCACTCGGGCGACACGTTGCGGCCGAATGCCGTGATCAGCACATTCTTCCTGCGACCCTGCACATGCAGGAATCCGTTGGCGTCAACGTGTCCCAGGTCACCCGTGGGCCACCATTGCGGCGGCGCCGTGGCATCGCCAAGATAGCCCAGCATCAGGCTGCCGGCGATCTCGATCTCGCCGCCGTCCGCGATGCGCAGGCGCGCATGCGGCAACGGTCGGCCGGCGCTGCGGGGCAGGTCGGCCCCGGGCAGGTTGAGGGTCTGCACCGAAGCGCCCTCCGACAGGCCGTAGCCTTCGTACGCGGGCACGCCGACCGCACGCGCCGCGGCCACCAGCCCCTCCCCTACCGCGGCGCCGCCGACGGCCACGAGCTTGAGCGAATCGGGCGCGCGCTGCGAGGTATGCCGCAGGAAGGCGACCCAGGCCGTGAGCATCTGGGGCAACAGGATGATGCTGTGCGGCGCATGCCGCACGACCGCAGCATGGAACACAGCCGGATCGAAACCGGAGGAACCACTCAAGCCCACCTGCTGCAACGGCAGGGCAATGCACACCGCGCCCACGGCCAGCGGTGCCATCAGTCCGGCAACGTTCTCCAGCAGCACCGCGAATGGCAGTGCGCACAAATGGCGGCGGATCTGCAAGGGCTCCAGTGCCTGGACCAGCCCGCTGCTCACGGCCTGCATCGCGGCGTCGCCCAGGCACACGCCCTTGGGGGTGCCGGTGGAGCCGGAGGTGAAGGTGATCTTGGCGGTGCCCGCGGGCATGGCCACGGCCTGGGCGGGCAGCCGCACCAGTGTCAGTGCCTGGCCCGCGACGGTGGTGGGCTGGTTGGGCGCCGCCGCCCAGTTGGCCGCGTAGGCCGGCAGCGTCAGCACCGCATCGACGCCGGCGGCCTGCATTGCATGTGCCATCTGGGCCGGCGTGAAGAACAGAGGCAGCGGGACGTGCACGATCTTCGCCTTGGCGGCGGCCAGGTCGGCCATCACCCAGGCGGGCGAATTGTCCAGCAGTGTCGCAAGCACACGCACCTGCGCGAGTTGCAGCACGACGGCCACCGCCGCGACTTCGCGGTCCAGGTCGGCGCGCGACCAGGTGTGAGTGCCGTCGTCCAGTGCAGGCGCTTCGAGGTCAGCGGCCATCATGTGTCGATCCCGGTCGATGCAGCGTATCGCACGATATGCCGCATCGCCCTTGGTAGGCTTCCGGCCAGCACCACGGGGTTGTGGTCGTAATAGGTGCCCCAGTGGCGCACGTCCTCGCCCAGCAGCGCGGGGTCGGCCACGCCAAGGGTCAGGGGCAAGATGCCCATGCGCAGGAACAGCTGGCGCAGCTCGCCCGTCAAGGTGCTGACGACCCATTCGAAGCCACGGCCGGCCAGATGCGGGCCCATCATCAGCACCAGGCGCCTGCCCTCGCCTGCACGGGCAGCTGCCAGATGGCCCACTTCGACGACCTGACGCCGAGACGGCACGCCCCCACCGGCGTGCGCGCCCAGCAACTGCTCGACCGGCTGCGGCAGGTAACGCTCC
>Ga0307515_10008806_pt1 | contig 19598 bp, 2 predicted proteins | sample 17_EM_MG_FD_194513 | JGI IMG/M metagenome (GOLD analysis project Ga0307515, IMG submission 194513) | Populus trichocarpa ectomycorrhiza microbial communities from riparian zone in the Pacific Northwest, United States - 17_EM | ecosystem: Host-associated > Plants > Roots > Unclassified | place... | reverse complement strand
ATATATATTAATATTTCCGTTTATTATACTTAATATTATTAATTCTTTTAATAAAGTACTCGTTCTTACTATCTACTTTAACTAGTAAGGGAGGGTCTTATATCTATCTAGGCAGGGCGTCTAATATAGGAGCAGTAGGGTAGAGGACTGACGTATAGAATATAGGGTGGATTTTAACCGTATTAGGGAGCTTTAGTTAGTAGGCGTAGGAGGAGATAACCTTCTCAACCTTATAAGGGCCAGTGTTCTTCTAATTAAGCTTTTTAGCAGGTTGTTTTATATTTAGATTTCTTATATCTAGCCAGATAAAGTTACTAATTTAGTAAGCTGGTGCTAAGGTTTATTTCTTATTTGCTGCGGCTTTATAGACAGATTAAGCCCATATTATTTTATTAGTAAGAAACTATTATAGTTCCTCTATCTTCTCTATAAATTCATTTACTTTTATAACTTATAAGGCGTAATAAGCAGGGTAAGGAATATTACTAAAGGGTTTAAAACCCATTTATAGATACTAGCTGTAGTTAGCTAAGAATAGGGAGACCTTTATAGTTTCTAAGACGGAATTATTTACGGTAAACTTGGTAAATATAAGCCAGTTAATCTAGTTATTTTGTAAGTACGACGTATATATCTAAATGTACTATTTTATTATAGCGTTTATACGTTCTATTTAACTATCCGTTTCTAGGTAGTATACTATAAATAATAGTGCTTTAATATGGAGTTAGGTAGTTAGTTTTTTCTAAAATATAAAGATAAACTAGCTGCCTTTATTAAAGATAATTGTTTTAGGAAGTCTATAGAGTTTCTATACGTAATCTAGAAACAGTTAGGCGACAGTAGGTATTAACATATTAGGGCAGGCGATTAAGTGTCTTATCTTAGATAGTTAGTCTATAACTACTATAATATTTATATAGCCCTTACTTATAGGGAGGTTAATAATAAAGTTAATTAAGACGTCCTTCTATCTTTAGTCTGGAATAGGTAGTAGCTTTAGAAGGCCGTTATATATTTTATGCAAAGCTTTAGCTTATCGGCAGACGTAATAGCTAGAGACGTACCTTTATATTATATTATATATATTCAGCTAGTAGTACTCCCGTTAGAGTAGCTCCAGGGTTTTTTCTTAGCCTAGGTGGCCGGCTACTAGTAGGTTGTATACGTGTTTAAGGAGCTTAAGCTTAAGTTTATTGTAATTAGGGACAACTAGACGGTTCTAGTAATATAAGCGGTTTCCATAAGCTTTATATTTACTTAGAGAGATCTTCTTAAAGCGTTTAATGCTATCTTAAATTAGCTTAAGCGTCTCTTAGATAAACTTATTATTTAGGTATTTATTAGTTATAATCTATTTAATTAATTAATTAGTTATTTCAAGGACTTATACCGTAAGATCTTTAGTAGGAAGGTTAAATAGTTCGGGACAAAGCAGGGTCTAATTTTGGTAAGAACGTACCTCTTTTAGTGCTAGCGCGTCTTATAAGTATTAGGTTAAGGTATTAGGCTTCTAGCCTTAAACGCCTAGGCGGTATATAATTAAGAATTAGAAATAAGACAGGTATTCTAACCAGCAGGCCTAACGGTAGCTTAGCTATTTTATAGTTGTGAAGTACTATAGGTTCTTATAATCGCTAAGGACCTTAATTAGGAATCCAGCGCCTTTTAGTTTAGGTCGCCATTGCTTAAAGCATCTAATAATAGCCAGCAATTCCTTATCGTAGATCTTGTAGTTACATTTAGCTAGGCTTAGTCGTTTTAAGTAGTATGCCATAGGGTGCAATACTCCCTCTTTATTATATTAAGACAGGATACCTCTAGTGATATAATCGGATAAGTCAGCTTCTATAACACTTATTTAGTTTAGGTCGAAGTATTAGAGCATGGGCGCGGTGGTAAATATAACCTTTAGATAAGTAAAGGCCTTCTTACATTCCTTATTAAAGATAAAGGCTTTATTCTTTTAGGTTAGAGCTATAAGGGGTAAAACTAGGGCGGAGAAGTTGTTAATAAACCGTTAGTAGAAATTAGCAAATTCTATAAAGGCTCTTACGTCCTTAACATTCTTGGGTTCTTACTAGTTTATAATTGCTTTAATTTTCTTTAGGTCCATTTATATGCCATCTATAGAAATAAAAAGCCTAAGGTATAGGACTTCCGTCTTATAAAACTTATATTTATCTATATCCAATTATAGACTAGCTCTATATAGGGCTTATAGAATAAGGTTAACGTATTTCTAATATTTAGTCAGGTTATTACTATATATTAAGATGTCGTTAATATAAGCAGTATAGAAGATGTCCAGGTAGGGGCGCAGAGTGTTATTTACGTAATATTAAAACAAGCTTAGAGCATTTATAAGGCCGAATAGCGTTACTAAGTATTTAAATAATCTATACCGAGTACGAAATGCGGTAAGCCATTTATCTTCCTTTGCTATACGGAGGCGGTTAAATGCAGAGATAATATTAAGCTTTGTATAGTAGCGAGCCTTACTTAATTAGTTTAGTGTCTCCTATATTAACAGGATCGGGTATTAGTTCTTAATGGTAACGGCGTTAAGAGCTTAGTAGTCTATATAGAAGCGTAGTCTACCGCCTAGTTTCTTAATAAAGATTACTAATATGGCTATGGGTAAAGAGCTTACCCTAATAAATCCTTTGCTTAGGTTCTTGTCTAGATACTTTTATAGCACTTAGAGTTTGTTTTAGGACATCCTATATAAGGGTCCAAATTTAGGCCGCTTTCCTTCTTCTAGTATAATCTTATAGTTATATAATCGGTATTCCGGTAGCTTATCGGCTTCTTTCCGTAAGAATACCTCTAGGCGGTTATAGTATTCCACTAGTACCTTTATAGCAGGGTTAGTATACTTCTTCGGTGCTAAGGCCTTCTTAATATTAGCTATAGTAACAGCGAAGATCGTATGTTCGGGTTTCTTAGCAAGTCGCGCTAGCGGGGTAGCTCCAATTATGTAGATATCTAGGGCGTTAAGCGGGCTCTAGTTATCTATAGTTTCTTATATAGTTCCTTACTTAATTTTAGGTTCGGTATTAGGTACAGAGTTAGTATTAGATTTAGGTTTGGGTTCTTTAAGTATGCTCTTTATAGTAGAGTACTAGTCCTTCTGGTATTTTTGTATAGTAAGCTTAAGCTTTTATTTAGCGTAGGGTAGTGTAGTACTTAGGGTCTATTTATAGGGTTTAGTAGAATTTTTAAATCCTTAATAGGTATTAGTGGAATTCTTACGTTAGTGGAATTTAATAGAATTCCTAGGTTAGTGGAATCTGGTGGATTTCTTAGGCGTAGGGTAGATATTAGTGGAAATCTTAGGCTAATGGATTTTAGTGGATTTCCTAGATTTTAATTTAGGGTTAGAGTAGTAAGTTATAAGGCACTTTTACTTATAATAGGGGGCGGTAAATAGAAGCCTAAGGTTGTCCTAATTAATAGTTACCTTATATAGCTTTATCTAGGGTTATTTAAGGATTACTAGATAACCTAGGGTAGTAACAAAAAGCCTAATTAGTTCTTTATAGTTTAGGTATTAGAGTCTTAGGTATACTACGTAGGTAATTTGGCCTAAGACTATATATTTACTATTAAATCCAAATACATTAATATGCCGGTTAAGGGGAATTAGGGTAAAACTATTATTTTACACAAAAATCTTATTAATAAATCCTATACCACTAGCTCCTATATTAATTAGGACTTAAGTATTAGCCTATTAATTATTCTACTAAAGACAATAGTTAACGGTTATACTACAATCCTAAGAGTTAGAGTTCGTGACATTTAAAGCATTTAACGAGATTTTAAGGCAGAGCCGTCCCGGAGAGCAACTTAACTTTAAGACGTACCTTTTAGTAGTAAGCAGGAAGGGGTTCCTATAGAGCGTTAGTTATAGCTTCGCCCTTATAAGTAGTGTTTATTAGATATAGGGCTGGAACCAGGTAAAGATTAGGGATAGTAACTAGAAGATTAATATAGTAAACGGCTACTAGTATTAGCTATTCGTAAATTATTTTAGGACGTAAGTAAGGGGATAAAATAGTATTTTAAGATATAGTCCTTACTTCCGCACTTAAAGTAGAGGCCTAACTTAATACGTCTTTCTTATTCGGGGGACCCTAGTAGGGCGTACTCTAGGGTTCCAGTGTTAATATCTATGGTGTTAGGGTGCTTAGGCTAAAATAATAACTTAATAGACGTTTATAGGGTTGCCGTATTATATTAGGAGGCGGGTTTCGGTGTTAGGCGTAGTATATTATTATACCGTTTATTAATAATATTTGCGTAGGCATTAAGGGCTCCTAGTAGGTCTATATCTATTAAGGAGGTTTTTAGTTTAGGGCTTAGGGATTTAATAAGGCTATTAACCAGTATAGAGTTATTCTAGCTAGTCTCCTTTACGTAACGGTTAAATTTAAAGAAGTATACTAGGAAACTTTTTATTCCTTAAGCTATATAGTTTATCTTTCTCTAAGCAGTAGCCTGGCGGTTTGGGTTACTATATATAGCTTTAAGAAGTATAACTAAGCTTTATACTAAGTTTAGTTAAAGGGGTTTAATAAAGTTAGCTGCCTCTCCTTCTAGTTAACTTAGGGCGTAATATAGTTAGTTAGCTTTAGTTAGGTAACGGTTAGCGTTACTAGTTAGCTTATTCTTAAGCTAGCTTAGAAATAATTAGAGCTCTTAACGTTTACTAGTAAATACCAGAGGGTTAGGTAGCTATTTAGATTATTATAGTATAATAGTTGGTTTAGGGTAAATAGCTACTATAGATTCGGGGCTCGCGTTCCACGTATTTATCTCTAGAGATAGTGTCTGGTCTTAAGGCCCTAACGTAAGCATCTTAAGTATACGGATTTCTTCTTAGAGGTCCTTAATTAATTGCTAGTGTTATACTTCTTATTTAGCTTATCGTTAATTTAAAGTAGCTTAGTTTTGTATAAGGGTGTCTATAAAAGACTTCTATATCTCTACTAGTTATTTTTAAAGTGCGGATATAATACCAGTGGCCATTATAGGGGCTTTAGGGTTGTTTTATATTTCGGAGGTGGTATATAAAGTTAACGCAATATAGTGTTATAGAGTAAGTATAAGCGACGATAATATATAGCAAGATAGATATTATTAAGCTATATATATAAACTATATAAGAAGTTAAGATATTATATAAGGAGAGGAGGCAGGGAAATAGGAAGAAAGGGTATATATTATTAGCTTAGTTGCTTAGTTAATATATACACGGAGCAGAATAGGATTTAGGTGGTAGTCCTGGCAGAACTTGGCAGGATTTAGTAAAACTTAGCGGAATATGGCAGAATATGGTAGATTGCCGTTAGATTGCCGCAAATTGCCGCAAATTGCCGTCTTGTGGTTAGTCTTTAGTTGCTGAGTTGGTGGAAACAGGTGGACGTATATAAGGTATCACGGGGGTGTCCCGTGACACTGTAGTAGAGGTATAGTAGAAGTTTGCGGTAGCTGCTATAGGGGTATAGTAGGCGTTATAGTAGACGTTATAGTAGATGGCTAAGTAGGTTTTATAGTAGTAGATAGTTAAAAACCCCTTAATGTTTTTTTAAGAGTTAGATATATAGAAGAGGGTTTATCTAAAAACGGAATCTAGCCGTTAATATATTTAAAAACAAATATAGGTATAAATATAGGTATAGGTATAGGGCTATTTAAAGATGGATATATAGACTTTATAAGCCCTATCTAGATACCTATTTTCCCTTACTAGATCTATATAGGTGCGAATAGTACCAATAACCTTTTTATTTCACTAAGGCGTTTTAAGATTATCTATACGCGTAATCAAATCCCCTTTATCTTTAAGATTGCGGCCTTATATTTTAGCTTAGCTACGGCCTTATAGGCGGGCTAGTATTTCCGTATTATTATTTTATTTAGCGTAACTACGCTAGCTAGCGAGCCTTTTACCTATATAGTAAACCTTTAGTACTCCCTACCGCTAAATAGGGAGTCCTTCTATAGGGGGTAGAGCGGGAACTACTTATATAGAATTACTAAGTCCTATAATAGGATTACCTTAAGCGTATAGAGGAGGTATAGAAATCCTACGTTAGGAAAATTTTTACCAGTATTTTTATAGTATTTGGCGGCATATTGCGGCCAAATGCATAATCCGCGCACTATAACGTATAACGTATAGTATTAACTAAGGAGCAGTATACTACCGTATTTAATAGAAACTAATAACGTAGTATAGCTAATTGCGCATTTGTAGCTACCTGGGTAAGTAGTGCCTTTATTCTATTAAGCTTTTTTTTATACTTAATACGCAATTAATATATAATGCCCTCCTCGCGCATTCTATATATCTTGCTCTCTTTAAGCAATAAATAAGTGTTGATCTTCCTATATAATTATTATTAAGTGCTTATCCTACGCACTTAATAGTATTTGCTTAGTCTGCGCGGTTGGTATAAAATAAATTATATTATTTTAGATAATTTAATATAATATAGCGATGGTTCTTTTTTACCCGCCTATCTACTAACCTACCTATCTATATACTTACCTGCCTACCTGCCTACCTACCTACCTACTTATCTACCTATGTTAGTGTCCAATTTAATTTAGGGAAGGGGTTGGCCCAATTAAAGGCTTTGATTTATTTGAATTGTTCTCTATAGCCGTTTGCTGGCTATATATTTAAATAGTGATTATCTAAAGTACCTCCCTAAGAGGCCTTAATTTGATTTAGTAATAGGTCGATATTAAAGCTCTAGTTTAATTTAATTAATTAATCGTTTATAGTATTCGCTAGCTAGTTATTTAAATAGTTGTTATCTAGTTCTAGTAACGGTTATCTAGTTTTAAGGCGGTCGTCTAGTTTTAAGGCAGTCGTCTAGTTTTAGCAACGGTTGTCTAGTTTTAATAATAGTCCTCTACTAGCTGTCGTTCTAGTATCTTCCTAGGTAGGGAGGATATAAGGAAAAATAGGTAAAAAAAATAAGGTGGCTATATAGGTGGTATACTTAGTAGAGGTATATGCAGAGGCTATTAGAAATATAGCGGGGACCTAATGCAAAGCCTCTATACGTAGAGCTTTACGTAAAGCCTTATATAGAGCCTTTATATATAGAGTTTCGTATAAAACTTTATATAGAGCTTTAGGGGTACTGATTTTAATATTTATTAATAAATTATATATAAAAATTAAAATCATTTAAAATCATTTAAAATCATTAAAATTATAAAAGTATACTTTTATATATGCTTATAAATATTAATAAAGTATATAAAGATATCTATTTAAAGCGAAGTCACGCCTCCTTTAAGTGGCAACATTAATATCTATTATAATTAGCCTTTTAGCTTTTCGCTTTAAAATAAGGCCTATTTAATAGAGAATTTGTTGTTTATTCGTTTTATAGCCTTAATAATGCTGTGCTGTATAGCGCTGTGTCGTCGTCGCAATAAAACGTTTTACCTCTAGAGAATTGCGAACATTTCGCGTTTTCCATAGCTATTAATAAGTAGTCTTTCCCAATAATTTTTCCCATAGGGGTTTTAACAGGTTTTAAATTAACGCTTTTTAGCTTCCTCCCTTTCTCCTTCCTACTACATTATTGTTATTAATAGCCTTTAATATTACCTAGAGATTCTAGGTTACTTAAATAGTCTATTAATAATACCCTATAGGTATAAAGAGACGATATATATTCCTACTTTTATATTAGTTATTAGGCGTAGGCCTTATACTATTAAGTTCTGATAGTATGTATTATTTGGGGTAATAAGTATATTATTATCTACCACTGCTTAAGATAGTAAGAAACCTACTATGTAAGTAGGCTAAGGCGAGATTACCCTCTCCTTGGGCCTATACCCCCTAATATAATATAAATATAATATTTGGAATATATCTTTATAAGCGAATAAATAGATATAAAATAGATATAAAATATTAAATTTATAAAAATGATACTTTTATGTATGCTTGGTAATTTTATAGTTAGTACTTAGTAGCTAAATGCTAATGCTTAATTATCAATGCCGCTTTTAGCTACTAAATGCTAGAAAATGCTAGAAAGCTAAAAATGCTAAAAGAGTAAAAAAGTAAAATTAAATGCTGGTAAATTTTTTCCTAACGTATCCTATATATCCCTTTCCTCCTTCTCTATAGCTATAGCTACGGCTACCCCTATAGCCGCCTTCCCCTTTAGCTGCCCTCCTGCCTACTTAGCTATCTTTTACTTCTTTTTTTGTTTTAACTTTTATTTTTAATAGCTAGCGGCCTATAATTTTTAGTTAATAACTTATTGCTTTAAAAATAAGTAAAGCTTATCTTCTATTACCCAGGCGCTATCTATATTACCTTTTAGTTTTATATACTAGTCTTCCTACTCTTTCTACTTTGGCTTATACGCTCTTATGGTATTCTTTAAGCATTAGGCCTTATAAATATTATATCTCTTTGCCTAGTAAAATATATTATACGGTTATCGATAAGAGCTCGCTAATAGAAGCAATTAAATTAAGCTCTGTAATTAAAAATACGTACTTATAACTCTAGTGTTTTAGTGTTCTATGTATAGTCTAATTTTTATAGAACGCTACTAGGGGAAGGGATAGCTATACTATCTAGGCCTTAAATTCGCTCTAGAGGCTAGAGGGGCTTTTATTAACCGTAAAGTGGACTATGGGGTAAGAAGATTTTTAAAAGACTTTATATCTATAAGAGATAAGGGGGAAGACGCGTAAGTGTAGTGTAGGTAAATAAAGCTACTAAACGCATAAATATTAAAGGAGAAGGAGAAGAAGAAGGCTCTATATTATTAACCTAAGGTATAAGTAGTCTATTGCTTTCCTGTCCTAAATTTTAAACTTTGCTAAACGTGCTTTTAATTAGTCTAAAAAAAGTCGTAGATGGTATCTACCTGTAGAATATACGTAACAAATATTAAAATATTTAATATCCTACTATAACAAACTAGCCTTTTTGTTAATATCTCTATTAATACTACTATACGCGTCTTAACTATGATAGAACCTGCTTTAATTAAGTGTAGTAAGTGCTCTTTAATATAACCCCGTATTAATTTTATTAAAAATGGCCTATTTACTAAGCTTTTAAAGTAATGTTAATCGTGTTGGTTAAAGGTACGTTTTCCTTATATATTACTTCTACTTTTACTTACTTTCCTAAGGCTCTAAATATAGTTTAAATAGGCGGAAAGTAAAGCTTAGTTCTACTGATATTCGTCCTATAAAGCGCTAGCAAAATGCTTTACCTAAAACTGATACTAAGGTCGCTTTCTTACCTTATAGCTAGAATAGTTAAGATACCCCTAAAATAGCTTAATGGCGGAAGATAATTAGGGTAATATAACGGGAACACCGCCTTCTTAATTGGTAGGGTAATGCTTACTTGCCTACTCCTCCGCTATATACTATAGATAAAGCTCTATATAGCAGAAGAGGTACTCTAAATAGCCTAAATACGTCCTTACTAGAACTAGCTCCTATACCTACTCTACTGCTAATACCTACTCTTACTCTAACTACGGCTATACTACTACCCGTTTCGGCTATTAATTGGGAGTAAATTAAGAAGTTTAGGAGTATATTATACGCTAAATGTATAAAGACGTGCAGTTGTTATAAAGAGCGGTGGTTTTAAATGGGCCTAGCTATAGAAGGTGATAATATAGGTATATATAAAGCCTATATTAAGGACGCTGGTAGCCTTAAAGATCTAACTCTTTTTCTTCTATTTGGTAAAAGCAGTAAGTATAATCTGGGGCCTATTCCTAGCTTTCTACCTATACTTACTACAATAGAGGAGCTTTTAATTGCGCGCGTATATATTTATCTGCAAGTGATGCGTATATGCGGCTAGTAATATTACTATACTGGCTATACCTGCTGCCCTAGCCAGAATATACTAAAGACTTAGAGGTAGCTACCATGGCTACCTTCTAAACTTAATATACTAGTTATAAGGCCTATAGCAGTAAGGGTAGTAAATACCTAAGTTAGTAGTTCTTTAAGCAGTATACTATAAAGCGCTCTACTATATTACTATAGCTTTACTTTCTAAAGGTTAATTATCCTAACTATTATAATGTTAAAATATATAGTACCTAGCTTACTAGCTTACCCAAAAATAGCTTTATATTAGATTAGCTACCTTATATTAATAAGTTAGAGTTAGGTTTTAGTAGCCTAATAGCTTACCTTACTACTCCTATATAACGTTTTCCTACTAATAATCCTCTACTAATTAAGTTTAGTAGTAATATACTAGACGGCGAATTTAATAATAATGTATTAGATACTTTGGTTTCTAATCTAGTGCCTAACTTTAATAACTTGGAGCTTTTAAGTCGTAAGGTTTAATACTAATAAGACCTATAAATGGGCCTAGAGGTTCCTTATAAGGGATATTATTGCGGACACCTTAGGTTGCCCTCAGGACAACCCCTAGACGCCCCTCGGATGATCGCCGGTCACGTGCTAAAGGCACGTACCCGTAGTATATAGTCTCCACAATCCCAGAGGCCTTACCTCCTTAAGGATTTGTCTCTCTTACCAATCTATCCTATTCTAATCGTGTCCTTATAGCCCCCTATTTATAAGATCCCCTTATATTCAAATCCTTCCTACTCTTTTTTAGAAGGGTAGTCGGCTTTAAGGACCAGATTATTTGTTTATATCTTTTATTTATAACTACTATCCTCCCTTAAAATCTTGCGACGACCTAAACGGAAACTCTACGGATATTTTATGGAAAGCCGTCGCATAAAGGCAGGAAGGTCCCTCTAATAGCAAGAGATTGCGATAATATAACCCTCTGGGTAAGATGGCCGAATGAGCCCCAATACCTAGATGCTTTAGGAGCTTGAAGACTCTCGTACACCTATAGTTACCGCTAAGGAAAATGTAGATACCCTCTATAACGGTTATAACGCTGCTAGAAAGTAACCGGAACCCCTCCGGCCCTACCTAGGCTAATTAAAAGATTAAGCGCCAGAGGTAACTTTAAGATCTTCCCCTAAGCCAGAAATGCCAGAGGAATATACTAACGCGTCCGACTAGGAAACCAACTAGAACCCTCCCGGAAGACCACCGGCCTATAATCGGTATAGTAGCGGTATATAGACTGCTTACGAGCTAAGCGGGCCTACCTCTTTAGGTAATCCAAGCTAATTACTAACTTAAGACCCGAGCCTCGTTGGGAAGCCTATACTAGCTACTAGTACTAATACTACCTCTATAGTAGGAGCCTCCCTAGGCCCAAGTTCGGAAGGTTAAGAGCCCTATACTAATCTCCTTTAAGATAGATATTAGGAAGCTGTCGCAAGGCTCTTGGAAGCCATGCGGGAGAAAGCCACTAATAAATATATTAGAACCCTTTAAAGGCAAATCTAGATCTGGTAGGGTCTAATCTAAGCTAGGCAAATTCTTTTATAACCTAGTTAAGGCTAAGGGCTTCTTAGGAGCTACCTAGTACCTACCTAAGGAGGTATAAAAGACTTAGAGAGTTATCTACGCTATAAACGGAAAAAGGATATGGACTAACTAGCTAAGGCCTTTAGTAGTTTAGAACTCCGCCATAGACCTAACGCCCAGTAGTTAGATGATTGGGTTCGTAAAGTAGACAACTTCTTTAAGATGCTAATAATACGAGATAATACTAAAGAGCGTATACGCTGGATTATTAGCAAGATTAAAGACCAATTACTAAACTAGATTGCACTTAATCAGCTTAATAAAGAGTAAATTACTATATGGCTATAGCTGCAAACCTTTCTAAAGAAATGGACTTAAGATCTATATGTTGTATAATATAATAATATAGAGCTATTTTAGAATAGGACACAGCTAGACCGCTATAACTTCCGCTAGTTTATAAACTTTATAGAAACTTATACTTAGCAGATAGATCTAGAGCCCTTTAAAAATAAGGACGGTAGCATCCGTAAGAAGGAGAAGATTAGGTTTATCTAGGCTAGAATTAAGCTAGCAATTTGTAACAAAATAAAGCGCGTAGGAGCCCTATTGCAGATCACTATATATACGGATTTTAAATGAGTAGTTCTAAATACTAAAGATATGGTAAGGAACTAGACCTCTTCTAGTAGGAAGCTAGGGGGTTACTAGAAGCATAGGCACTCTAGTAGTAACATAGGGCAGACCCAACTATTAAAAAAGCCGTTCTTAAAGAGAATTTCGGAAGAGTTAAAGTTAGGAACCTTAAATAACGGGAAAAACTCCTAGGGTTAACCTAATACCCGTCCGGCACCTTTATAGAAACACTTTAAGAAGTTAAGAAAAAACTCTAGAGGTAGATTTTATTAGAAAAATAAGTAGAGTAATAACCGCACTAATAATCTAAAAAAAGAAAAGCCCTAGTCGCGGACCTTTTCTAGCTATAACTAGGGTAAGATACAGAAGGAGAGACTTTCCGTATTACTGTTAAGCTAGAAATAACACTCCCTATAGGTAAAATATAACAGTTCTAAGCACTATATAATAGCGGCGCCGAAATTAATCTTATATAATATAATTTGGTAAAAGAGTATAAACTTATCCCATTATAAAGGTGGCGGAAACCTATTATAGGCTTCCTAGATAAGCATCGGATTAAGCTATATAGTGCCTATAAGCTTATAGTATTAGTAGCCGATATATATAACCGCACTAAGGTGGTCGGCCCGCAACCCTTCTAGGCGGCTAACTTTATAGGTTATAACCTTATCCTTAGATACCCTTAGCTAGCGGAAGTAGATCCTAAAATACACTTTAAAACTAGAGCCTTTAAATAGTGAAATAATAAAGATTTAAAAGGGCGTATATTACTAATAAGCCTAAAAGATATCCTAGAGAATATAGCCCTAGGTAAAATAGTATATACTCTACACCTAAAGGAGTATCAGATTTAACCCCTATTTAATAGCAAGATAGGTATAGAGCCTAGTATAGGTAATAACCCCTTTATAATAGAGACCCTATGGGGAACTACTAGATAGGTCGCGGAGACATTATAGGGAGGCAGCGATCTTAAGGATCTTACGAGATACTTTAACCGTCATAGGTTACTATAGCTTAAGTAATATACGGAGAGTATGCTATAGCACCTTAAGCGCTACGTTAAGGATTTCCCTACCCTTTACTAGCTACTGTATAAAACGGTATAACGTACGGTGGCAACTATATACGAGCAACTACCATAGCGTATAACGCTGCCCGCAAGCATCTTAAGGGAGCTCTAGGACCTACCTAACGATGACGTAAAGAATAAACGCGACCCTAATTTATTAAATATTCTAGTAGGCCTAAGGGACTTACTAAGGGTATTTTCGGGTAGGAGAGCTAAAGTCCTACCGCAGAACTTAGAGTATAATTATGTAATTAATCTAGAAGAAGGTAAATAACCGCTAAACTTTCCTATCTACAACCTCTCGCGTAAAGAGCTTAAGATCCTACGGGAGTACCTCGATGGGTCACTAGAAAAGGGGTAGATCCGGCCTAATAAGTTGCCGTTAGGCGTACCAATCCTCTTCGTCCCAAAACTAGATGGAACCATAAGGCTATGCGTAGACTATCGCGGTCTTAATAAGATTATAATTAAGAACCGTTACCTACTACTACTGGTTAGTAAAATACTAGATTAACTATCTAGGGCGAAGATCTTCACAAAGCTAGATCTATAAGACGCCTACTATAGGCTCCGTATTAAAGAAGGGGATAAGTAAAAGACCGCTTTTAAGACCCAATACGGCCACTTTAAGTATCTAGTAATGCCTTTTAGGCTAGCCAATATGCCTATAACATTCTAATTATACATTTACAGAGCCTTAGGGGGACTAGTCGACTACACATACGTCGTCTATTTAGATAATATCTTAATCTACTTAAAAGACAAGAATTAACACAAGTAATATATCTGCGAAGTGCTAAAACGTTTGGATAATTAGGGCCTCTACGCTAAGGCGTTAAAGTATATCTTTAATACTAAGTAGGTTAAGTTCCTAGGTTACATTGTAACACCTACAGGTGTAGTTATAGACCTAGTATAGGTGTAGATAATCTAGGAGTGGCTAGAGCTAGAGAGCTACTGGGATATTTAAGTATTCCTAGGCTTTACTAATTTCTATAGGCGCTTTATCTATAACTACTTAGACGTCACCTAACACCTATTTAACTATATTACGGAAGCTTCCTAAGACCCAACCTAAGGAGTAAAAAGCTTAAAGGCGGTAAGGAAGAAAACCAAAAAGGGACCAACTAAATAGTATAAGCCATAGTTATGGCCCAGAAAGGTTTAGGAGGCCTTTTAGGAACTTCACGCGAAGTTTATAGAAGCTCTATTGCTATGGCATTTCAACCTAAATTAGCCATTAATAATAATTACTAATATATCGAATTTTGCCCTTATTAGTATTCTACTATAACCTAATAGGCATCCGGACGCTACCTAGCTCTATTAAAGACTAGTAGTATTTTATAGCAGAAAATTCTAGGGACCTAAAGTTAGGTATTATACCCACGATAAGGAACTGCTAGCTATAGTCAACTACTTTAAATAGTAGCGATACTACCTTAAGTACGCAAGCTATACCACTCGTGTACTCTTAGATTACTATAATTTACGCTACTTTATAACTATAAAGGAGCTTATACCTCAATAAGCCAGATAGGCAAAGGAGCTTATATAATTTAATTTTAAGATTAAATACAAGCTAGGGGAAAATAACCCTGCTAATAGACCGTTATAACAGCTAGACTATACCAAAGGCTTTAAAACGGGAGAAGGAAAATAAATAATAGATATTTTACTCCTTATATTGCAGAATAAGCTTTGGGTATAGAATGCTTAAGTACCTATAGCTCTATATACCGAGTCTTAGGCGGTGCAAGCCCTATTAGTTTCCACTAATGTTCTAGCTGGTACCTAGTCCGTTGCCAATAAGGGTCCAAATATACCTAGACAGAACGTCCCTAATACATTCTTAGAACCTAGTAATACACCATCCCTAATTACTAAGCTATCCCCTTAAACTAATAGCGAAGCTATAGAGCAATTGGAACTCGGAGCCCTGTAATAACTAAAGGACTTTAACCTTATAGCGGCCTTCCTAACGCACGCGTATTAAAGAGTTATAAGATCTATGGTACCATCTAGTCTTATACTTAGAGTAGTATAGGATAAAACAGCTTTTACCTAAAAACTATCTAAAAGGTTAATAGACCTTATCCATAAGGTATAACGGAGGGATACTTCCTATGCTATTCTTAATGCGGAAGTAGACCGGAAATATAACGGAAAGGAAGCTATTAGGCGCTATTATTAGGAACTAGACCCGATGGGCCTACTATATAAAGGTAGTAAGGTTTAGGTGCTATAAGAAGCAAATCTACAACAGAAGATTCTTATAAAGAATTACGATAATTCTCTGGGCGGCCACTATAGTTAAGTAAAAACAGTAAAATTACTTTAATATAAATACTATTAGCTAAGGCTTAATTAGGAAGCAAAGGAGTATATTAGCCATTGTAAGAAGTATTAAGTATATAAGATCCGCAGGCATAAGCTATAGGGTCTACTTAAATTAGTTCCCCCCGCCAGTAAGCTATAGCGATATTACGCTATAGACTTTATTACAGATCTCCCGCCATTTAAAGATAGCTAAGAACGAATATATAATTCGGTCCTCGTACTTATTAATAGGTTTTTAAAGTACGTCTAATACCTTCCCATTAATAAGACGATTAACACATAAGAGCTTACTAACCTAATTAAGGAGAAATGCTTTCTTAAAGTAAATTAGCCGCACTCTATTATTACTAATAGGGGCAGCGTCTTTATAAGTTAGTACTAGTTAGATCTATGCTTCTATTTAAAGATAGACTATTATTATAGTACGGCTTTCTACTTATAGATAGATAGGTAAACGGAACGCTAGAACTAGGAACTAGAGTCTTACCTATAGATGTATTTAAACTATTAGCAAGATAACTAGTATAAGCTACTTCCGTACGCGGAGTACGCTTATAATTTAAAGTAATATACATTATATAAGTATACACCAATCTAGATTACCTATGGCGTCCGACTATTTAGGTTTAATAATATACCTAACAATTACTAGCTAAGGCCGTATAATTAGTTATAGGATCCTACCGGGAAGTTTAAGGACATCTACCGGAGAGTATAAGGATACCTCTAAAAATGGGAGAAGTAATAGAAGTATGCAAAGCAGAGCCTATAAGATATCTAAGAGTAGTAGAGACTTTAGTATAACCGCAAGCACCAGAATAAGCATTTCAGAGTAGGCGATAAGGTTCTATTACGTTTAACAAATATTAAAACCCATTAACTATTAAAGAAGCTTAATATAAGATACCTAGGTCCCTTCTAAGTTAAGAAACAAATTAGTAAGCTAGCCTATTATCTCTAGCTACCCCTATCTATAGCCTATATATATCTAGTGTTTTATATAAACCTACTAAAGCTATAGTATAGACTACCACCGGAAAAGAACTTCCGTCTAGGCCTAATTAAACACCCTAAGGTAGTAGGCGAGTGGTATAAGGTTAAAGCTATACTACGCTATAAGTCTATTAAGAACAAGCTTTAATTTAAAGTTAAATGGCTAGGCTAGCCCACTAAGAACTCTATATGGGAACTAGAGGATTACCTTAATTATTATAAAGATATTCTAAAAGAATATTAGGACTAAGGTCTATAATTTATAAGTCACAGAAAGCGCTCTAATACTACGGTATTATCGCGACCTATAAAGAAAGCTCGCGAAAAGAGTAAATAGGTTAAATTAGATATAGAATAAATAGGCTCTAGAAACTATAGGGATAAGGCTACAGCCTAAGGCAGGACGGGTCCTTAGCCTTTTTACGTATATAGCATAGAGTTAATAGGGTATTTTGCTAGAATTGCATTCCTATTTATTAATCTATACTAGGAATATTATTTCTAGGGCTTCTAAGCCCTTTTTAAAAGCCTTATAAGGCCTTTCTAAGCACCTAATTAAGGTCCTCAATTGCTACTATATATAAGAATAAATCCTAAAAGTCTAAACTATAAATGCCTAATCTGAAAAGCCACTACGCCTTATTATTATTAGGAGTAGGATTAGTATCCATTGGGCTATTAAGTAATAGCTAACAAGAATAGGATCTAGATGCCTTAGTAGGCATACAAATAGGCATAAAAATAGGGGTAGGATAATAAGGTGTAGCTAGAGTAGAGACTCTTAAACGCTTAACACTAATATTAGGTCTAAACCAATACTAATAAAGCTCTTACAGCGTAAGCTTATAGTTAATAAAGATACGCTTAAGCCTAGAATAAACAGAGATGTTAGCTAGCTAGCATAGTCTAGAACTACCGAGACCTTACTACGGCAACTGTTAGTTACCTATCCGCTAGGTACCCGAAGGGTAACCTACCTAATACTATATTATGTTATACTCTTTTAAAACTTAACGCGTATACGCGAACTCCTTCTTATAGTAGACAGCAACCTTCTTCTTATTACCCCTATCTCTTACCCTATCCTTAGTATACCAACCTTACTCTTATATTAGGCGTTACTGGCTAGCTTGCTAGGAATTATAGGTGGTGTAGATGGCTATAGCATAGTCTTAAATTCGACCTAAACGTTTAGCATTAGCGCTTAAATAGGAGAGAGCCCGGGCGATATAGTAGTTAAGGACATTAAAGAAACGTTGCCACTTAGGCCTAGGCTATTAAAGTTAATAATAGAAATCTATTAAGGATAGAAAAGCTTACCTTAACGTAACTGCCGCTCTTAGTATATATGCATCAATTATAAGGACTAAAGGTATTAGATTTAACGCAGTGCGTCTTATTATAAGCCTCTAGAATCCTGTCATTAGATTTCTAGTCTTTTAAAGACGTATAGGCAAAATTATTTAGGTAGGACTAGCACTAGTTGCGGGTTAGTAGGGGTTAGGGTTCTATATATAAAGGTAAGGCCAGGATATACTATGGAATTTACTTAGAAGAGCAGTTAGCAGGAGAATAAAGAGGTATATTAAATTAATAATAAAAAAGAAAAAAATTTTAATGATATATTAAAGATACGTCTAAATTGGATGAAGGTTAATAATGGGAAGTAAGGTGTTAAGGAAAAGGATTAAGCTTAATAAGTAAAGTGTCTTTATACTTTACCGTCTAATACCCTTTTAGTAAATAGCCGTAACCTTGCTAATATAACTCCGTTATAATAGCGCTATTTAGAAGGAAGGAAACACGCGTATAAGTTATTTAACTATTACTTTCTTATAAAAACTAACTACGCGGCCGGGGGAAGGTAATTAAAACATTAAATTAAAGACGTATATAGGTTAAATTAGACCTAAAACGATACTATAGTATTAAAGAATAACGTTATAAACGTTCTTAACAATCGCATAATAGCTATAATTGCTATTGCGAAATATCCCTATTTACTAGGTAGTAGAGCTACGCTAAATATACGGCATAGGACCACCAGATTTGAAACCATATATACCAAATCTTAAGAGATAAGTCTCTTTAACTAACTAATTAATACCTTAACCGCATTTAATAGCCTAAGGGCAAATATAGGAGCAATGCGTTAGTGACGTAGGGAATCATAAGAAAAGGATTATAAGAAAAGATTATAGACCATATCTTAGTAGTTAAAGACGACGGCAAGCTAAGGCTCCGTACGTTAAATCCTATACTAAAGGTTTTACGGAACTATACTAGAACACTAAATTGCCTATAATACTTGTGATTAATTATAGACCGGCATAAAGGCTTAGAAGTAGAGTTATATAAAAATCCCTATATTAGCCTAGGTAGTCACCAGCATACTTCCGGTAGGCTTTTAATAGGTCTCCTAGTAATCCTTACGTCTTTTCTCTAGTTATGTTTTTTCCTTATTAAGGTTTTTCAGGAGTTTAAAGTAGGGGTTAGATAGATAGATGATATATAGCGGCATGCCAATATTTCTCTAATATCTCTCCGAACCTTTTCTAGGACGAGCCCTTATAATCTCTTTACCGTAAGGTAATAGCGATTAGGGGCTGACCGCAAGAAGGGGGGGGGTAATGTAAGGGATATTATTGCGGACACCTTGGGTTGCCCTTAGGACAACCCCCGGACGCCCCTCGGATGATCGCCGGTCACGTGCTGGAGGCACGTGCCCGTAGTATATAGTCTCCACGATTCTAGAGGCCTTACCTCCTCAAGGATTCGTCTCTCTCACCAATCTATCCTGTTCCAATTGTGTCCTTATAGCCTCCTGTCTACAAGATCCCTTTACATTCCTATTATGCAATAGATATCTCTCTTTAAGCAATTAGCTAGCTTTATTATAGGCGGCGCCTATTAGGTAAAACCTAAGTAGATAGTTATATAGCCGTAAGGTATGGGCGACCCTAGGGCAACCTAGGGGTGACTCGCCCATGAGGCGCGCTATATATACCTAGGGAAAACCCTTCCTACCTCGCATATAGACTCCTCCTTTTCCCTTAAGGATTTGTCTCTGTCTATACAATATACCTATTATTCTATTATTAGACTCCCTATCTAT
>Ga0307515_10008805_pt1 | contig 19598 bp, 20 predicted proteins | sample 17_EM_MG_FD_194513 | JGI IMG/M metagenome (GOLD analysis project Ga0307515, IMG submission 194513) | Populus trichocarpa ectomycorrhiza microbial communities from riparian zone in the Pacific Northwest, United States - 17_EM | ecosystem: Host-associated > Plants > Roots > Unclassified | place... | reverse complement strand
AATTTTGCAAGAGTATCTTTAAAATCTGTCATGCTTTGAGCAAGTTGAGTGTTGATTGTCTCTTGCTTTTCAATGAATGCATGCAATGTTTCCTCAAGATTTCTTCTAGGAGGGGGAGCATAAGGAGGTGCATATCCATGAGAATTTTGAAAATTATGGTGTGCTTGAAACGGTGGCTGTGAAGTTTGTGCATTATTATTATCACTCTTCCAACTAAAATTTGAGTGATTTCTCCAACCAGGGTTGTATGTTTGCGAGTATGAGTTATGATTGGGCCTTTTGAAACTTTTTAAAGCATGTGCTTGTTCATGGAGACATTCCTTAAAAGAAAGCAAAGTTGGACAGTCATTGGTTGATTGTTCATTGGTTTCACAGATTTGACACACAATATTTTGAACAGATTTTAATTGACCACTCTTTTTCAATTCTAGTGCCTCGACTTTTCTAGCTAAAGATGCAAACTTGGCTTGGAGGTCATGATCTTCCCTAAGGTTGTACATACCTCCACTAGATGTATGAGGTTGGGTTTTACTTGGTGCCTCATAAGTGCCTATAGTGTCTTAATTTTGAGCATTTTCAGCTAGCAAGTCTAGGTGCTCCATTGCTTCATTAGGGTCTTTATCTTCAAAAGTTCCATTGCACATCAATTCAACCATTTATCTATCTCTAGGTGTTAATCCTTCATAAAAATGTGAAACCAATCTCCATGTTTCAAAACCATGATGAGGGCAAGTATTAAGCAAGTCTCGATACCTATCCCAACATTGGTAAAATGTTTCTCCTGGTTTTTTAGTGAAAGTGATGATTTGTCTTTTGAAAGAGTTTGTTTCATGAGATGGAAAAAACTTCTTTAAAAATTGTTGTTGCATTTCATCCCAAGCATGAATAGATCCTGGTCTCAAATTTTGTAGCCATGTTTTAGCTTTATCTTTTTATGAAAAAGGATAAACATCTGATGGTGTTCATCCCAAGCATAAACATCTGATGGTGTTCATGCTACAATTTGAGTCATTATAGGTGTTACAGACCTTCTCAAATTCCCTTAAATGCAAGTATGTATTTTATAAATCTAAGCCATGAAAAGAAGGTAAAAGTTGAATAATGTCTGGCTTAAAATTAAAATGAGATGCATTCGGAGGAAAAACTATGCATGAGGGTGCACTTGTTCTTGTGGGATTCATGTGGTCTCTAAGTGTTCTCACACAATTATTCTCATTATTCTCATTATGAAGCGATTGATTATCTTCTTTCGCCATATTTTTTGAAAATGATGAGGATACCCTACAAAGTCTACCACTTAATGTACGTGACCAAACTCTCATGCACGTGTAGGAAGAGAATAAAAGGAAGAAGAAAACAAAAGAAGAAGAAACAAAAGAAAAGAAACAAAGTTAGATACAAGAAAAGTGAAAAGAGAAATTAAAATAAATATTATAATTTATACTAGAATTACCTCCCTGGCAACGGCGCCAAAAACTTGACACGACCAAAAAATTGATGTCTTCTCCCAAGTGCAGAAGTGTCGAAGTAATAAATAACCCGGCAAGACCGGGGTCGAAGCACAGGGAGGTTAACTATATAAATTATAGATGATAACAACAACAACAACAATAATAATAAGGAGAAGAAGAAGAAGAAGTTAAAGAGGACTTTGAGATGTAAGACTAATGTGAGGATTAAACAATAATAAAAACAAATGTCAAGGTTAGATGATCCACTAATGGTATTTCAAACAAGTATAATATAAACTATTATTATTTAACTGGAAACCACACACAAAAGAGGTTCCAATCGGATTATAAATTGTTAACATGATTACATTATTTATCTTATTCAAATAATGCTAATACTTGTAAATGTTTTCAGGCATTCATGATTATAACTTATGTTAACAACAAATCAAGTTCCTTTTGTCATAACCCATTTTCTTGTTATTCCCCAAATTTATTTTTTCTCTTCCAAAAAATCAAAAAAAAATATATTCGAACTAAAAACAAAATAAATCCAAAAAATAATAACAGTGAGAAGAGGATGTCAGAGCGCCCAGAAAATAGCTAGAAATTGGTTGAGGAGGCTAAAAAATTCAAAGATTAAAATTTGACAGTATATTTTACAGATGAAGAGCCCTGTTGACAAAGAAAAATTCAATTTGAGGAAAAAAGTCCAAAATCAGATGTTTATGGACTCAATTAAATTTTATTGGAGGTTTAATTGAATTTATATAGGGTTTGATTACAAGAAAAAATGATTTTAAAGTCAATTTAGGCTCTAATTGGAAAAAATTAAAGTTCTGGGGTCAAAGTAGAATTTTTTAGAGTTGATTTGGTCAACTCAGGGTCTTAATTGCATAGATATTGAAGTTTGATGGCCAATTAGGGACTTGATTGAAGAAATCCAAAACCAAGGATCAAATTGGAAAAGGCACGTAAATAAAGGGACTGAAATTGACCAAATCGGGGTCAAATTGAAGAAATTAGAAGTTTATTGATCAATTAAGGGTCAAATTGCATAAATCCAAAACCAAGGACCAAAAGGAAAAGTACGTCAAAATCTGGGGTTTAAATTGAAGTTCTTCATGGGTAAAATTGAACAAAATTAAAAGTTTGAAGCCAATCAGGGGTGTAGATAGAAATAAATCACAAATTAAAGGACTAAATTGTAAGATACTATTCATCTTCTTCTTCAGCGAGGCTGGTTGGGTGGCCACCTTCCCAAGGCATTTGGCGCCTCGTTTCTTCACCAAATTGGATGATATGTACACGCAAACGATCCTGTGATACCTGACTACACGCTAGTGTAAGCAGTTCGGGCTGATCGAGGCTGCAAAAGCGGTGCCACCGCCCCAAAGTGGCCAACCCGACCAGCCATTTTTCCTGCAAAACTGACAGTTCATCATTTCTACTTTGAGCCAATGGTTGATTTTGCACCAGAAGAGACAAAGTGTCCCTCTTCCACCGCCTATAAATATATTTTATCTTCATGCTCAGGGGGTGGAGAAATTTGGGGTCCAAAGACAGCCAACAAAACAAGCTTCCTCCCCAGAATTTTTCCTTTTTTGCCATTTGTCTCTTCACACTCTCTCTCTCTCCGTCGTCCAGGCCACCACTGTCATAACCGTCAGATTTTCAGCCACCATCTCCACCACAAGAAGCCAACACAACCACCGTCCAGCCACAGCAACCGCCGGTCCTCTCCCCCTGCAGATTTTCTTCTTCTTCTTTCTTCCTGCCACCATCAGCCACCATCGCTTGCACCACGCTGTCCTCCGCCACCGTTAGAACCACCGCAGGTCAGCCTTCCTCCCCCCTTCTTCTTCTTCTTCTTCATCTTCTTCGTCCCAGCTGTTCACTGCGTGAACAACAGGCATGAATTAATTCACGCCCATTGTTCATGCAGCAGTGGGATTTGGCCCAGATTTGTTGTTTTGGGTCGGGTCCGGCCTAGTCACAAAAATTTTCAAAAAAATATTTTCGGAAAAATTTGTTATTTTTCCACGTATTTTGTTATGGAATTTTGCTTAATATTGGTTTGTATTTTTATACTGTAAAGATACAAATGCGGTATTAAAATACTCGGTTTTCGTCAAAACATTGCAAAAAAAATTTATAAACAAAAACAATATTTTGCTTTCATGCATACGACCAAGTCTCTTTAAGATAAAAAAAAAAATCATATCATTTTTTATATAAAAAAACATAAAAATTCAAAAATATGTTTTAGCATGTATCTTGACTTTAATAACCAGTTTATTAAAGTCACGAGAACTAGGCCAATATTTCAAAAAACACCCAAAAAAATATTTTGTTTTCTTTTAATATCCGGGATTACGAATTTATACGTAAAACGTACTCTCGATATTAAAATGGTAGTTTTTTTATTTGACATTGGCATAATTAGGTTTTACCCTATAAGATAAGAACCTCCTTATTGAGGAGGGCTTTTCTTGAACCATTGACGGACCAACAATTAAAAAACATGACAAGACCTTAGTTTTTATCAGACAATTAAACAATGCAGCTTACCTTAGGTAGGGCGTATTTGGGGTGCTAATACCTTCCCTTTACGCAACCAGTCTCCGTACTCGATCTCTAAGACCAGTTAGGGTTCCTAGTAATCAAAATACTAGGTGGCGACTCCCATTCCATTTTTTCCACTGATAAAAGACAAGAATTCCTTGTCTTCATATATTTGCCAAGATAGAAACTCCACACCTGATGAGGGTGGTGGGCGATCGTCGCGACGCCGCACATGTGCGACATCTTTCATAGCACAGGTGTCGGTTATACCATACGGTTTGGGCTATGAAAGTGCCAAGTATTTGTTGTACCAAGGGTTATACAACATAAATCTAGATTAAACATTTAACAAGCAAAGTATTAAAAGTGAACAAGATAACAAATATAAAACATGTTAGTATCAAACATTAAGGTTCATGTTGAGTTTATACCATACTTATTCTTACACCATTAGTGTAACCTTTTCACCTTGACATAATAAACTTAGCTAAACATAATGAAAGAGAGAAACATAAATAAACAAGATAAGAACATAAATAAGATATAAGTTAACTAAGTAAAGGAAAGGAAATGAAAACCATAAACAAGAGATTAATATAAACGAAACTTCAGCATTACAAAATATAAAGAGAGAGAGCAAGAACATGATCTTGATCTAAAAACCAAGATGCCTAAATACATGGCAAATGCCTCCTTTTATAGGCTAAAATTTAGAACTATTGATTTAATGACTAATTGTTGAGTGGGTGGCCACATCTTGACTTGGTGACATCCTTATCTTCTTGTCTGAACAAAACGTCATTGCTAATATCAGAATTTGAACAGATTGTCCGCATGAAAGTTCTAGGAAATTGTCTCAGCTTTCCAACAAAAAAAGAATCAGTGCATTTGGACTTCTAGAACTCGAGATATGGGCTGAACACTAAATAGTGTTTGGGCTGCAAGACAGATTCTGACTTCTCCGTTATTGCTAAGATTTGGACTTCCAAACAGCAGAATTGAGTCTTTCACTCCCATGAATGTTTTAGGCCTATGTCTTAGCTTTCTAGCCATATAAACCAAATTGAAATCCAAGATCTACAATTTCAGATATGACCCAATGACTGAACAGTGTTCTAGTTTGGACTGAATCAACATCTCTTTTCTAAGCTTAACCCTCTCTTTGTCTTCTCAATTTCAGTAGTTAAACTCATCAATCAATCCTTTGATTTATGTGATAGGCCTGCATTTAAGATGAACATTTACCATAAATTAAATGTATCTTATAGTATCAGACTTGTTATTATAAAACATGCTTTAATTAAGGAGTTATTTATGCTTTAAGTGCAAAATGATGATATGAAACCTTGATAAAAATGCAATTTTAAGTACTAATCATAGATCACTTAGGTGACAACTCTTTGTCTAAACATATCATAAATGGTGCACCTAACCACTGTTTCTAATCTTATATGATCATAAGTAACTCATCCAAATTATATAAGTTAGTTAAGTAGTTACCAGTTTTATAGGATTAAACATATTTGATTAATAGTGATCTTGAGTAGCTCAACAAGTTATCCATGAATAGAACTTTAGTTTTATGCATATAAAGTCGGAAGACAACATATCATGTTCTCAACATGCACTTAATATTTTAACGAGGGATTTATTATTTTAATTAAGTCTCATTCCATAGCAATAATGATATATCATACATAACAATTATATATAAACATATACCCCTAACTTGTCATTCTAATTAGATGATTATGAACATATCTAAATTAATTTTCTCGAGTCATCAAAGAGAATTAGACGGTCAAAACCTAGGTAACTATTGCTAATCTTCATAAGTTTTTTGCGAGCACCATAATTGTAGTATTTTTCATCGTTCTTTCTTTATTTTGGATTACAAAATAGATTTTTCTATCTAAATTCCTACATTTCTAAATTACATAAAATTTACAAAATAGTACAAGAAACCTCGAGTTACATACAAGGCGAATTAGATGAAAAAATAATTTTATAACCTAAAAGAAAAATAGAGAAAAGGTAGGATACAGAGGCCCTATTTAAATGTCCATAACTATCCATCATGCATAAAATCATATTAATATGTATAATTAAATATATTGCATACATTAATTCTAATTATTGAATTTATGTGCAATTTTTAAAATAATATTTCTAACATTTAGAAATATTAAATCAAATCCAATTTGATAATTTTCTAAATGTAATAAATTTTATTTAATATAATTTTTTGTTAAAAAGTAATTCTCAAGATTTATTAATAAAATTAATCATATTAAAATTCTTATTTACATCCTAAACTATTTTTATGATAAAATAAATAAAATTTTATGGCTTAAAAACTCTTAATTTTGATAAAACTATTATTTTTTAAATATTATTTTAATTAAATTCTAACCCTATTAGGATATTAAAAAATTTAAAAGACTTTAATTCAATCCTAATCCATTTAGAAAAATTTATTCTATAATTAAAATAATTTAGAGTTTTAATTTTAAAATTTAAAATTAATATTTATATCTAGAGAGATAGATTTGTAATTCTATCCCATATTTCATATTGTAAAAATGAATAAATCGTAAAGGAAAATTCATGAACTACACCTTAAAACCCTATTGTAATTAACTATAAGTTGTAGGCGTATAATAGTAATTATATCCCTAAAAACCCTAAAAAGGCACATGGGGCAGAATTGTAAATTATGCCCCTTCTTCCTCTTTTTTGTCGCCAGCTCTTTTTGGTAGTTGATACAACAATTGTTGTCGGTGGGGTTGCTAATGCCGGAGACAACCTTCAGCCGCCCAACATGGCATGTTGCTACTGCTTGCTAGCAACAAGCTGTTACGGTTGAGTGGGCCAGTAGTGCTGGCAGCGTCGCTGGCTGCATTGCATTTATTTAAAAGGCTGAGATCAAAATATTATTTTAACTTAGAAACCAAAGGGGGTGACACCTTCTCTTTTAGTTACTAGGATTATTGATCAACATTATAAGCTATAAATAAGTCTTGTGACTTGTAATGTTTTCTTTTCTTCTTCTCTTCCCATGACAGAACAAGATTTAGACTTATGAGCTTTATTTATATTTTTTTTAAGTACAACCCAAAGTTTATTTGGATTTAATTAATACGTTGTTTTCAGTTAGTGATGCGAACCTCGTGATCACGCAAAGACAAAAATTCCCGGAAAGCCAGTAAATTAGGTTTGATAGGAGTGTGACACAAAGATAACTTGTACCTAGGCACCAACACTATTGGAAACGAAAAACCCCACCCAACGAATATTGATTCGCGAACGAGAGGTATAAGGATGACGCCACGAAGCGAGTTGTTCTTCGATAAGTCGTTTTCAGTTTTTTTGAGAACCATGAAAGGGGGATTATCTCACCAACACACACACACACAAAGTACGGTAAACAAGAACTTTTTTTTAATCTGAATTGTCTAACCCTTACATGTTTGATTATGCCTTTATTTATACTGACTCTAGACTTAAAGAAACCCTAATGGACCCCCTTTAGGTGGACTTATATGAAGCCCACTTACAATTGACCCAAATAAGTAATAATAACCCAAAGACAAAGAAGAAAATAATAAAAATATGAAAATTACCATCCTAAATATGCGAAAATCAGATTTGTCACTCTTAAGAAGTTCCAAATAAACTAGAATAAATCTGATTTGGAAAATTTGTGTTGCTGCCCCCTTTGATGTCCTTGATTAGCTTGGATTTCCTTGTTTAACTTGGACAAATAAGAAAACAAATTTCCTTCTTTGTTGTTGATTTAATTACTTTCATTCCTATGTTAGAAAAAGCATTAAATAATCCTCCTCTTTTTAGGAACAAGATCTGGCCAACTTCCTTACTTAATTAGGAGAATAAATTGCTGACTTTCTATCCTTGTAGCATTAGGGAAAAACAAGCCTAATAAGGCTGGTACGGGGTCGGACACATCAGCCCTTTGTTCCACACTAGTTGGGCTCTTCTTGGACCTAAATGAGATGAATTAAAGGTTGTCATTCATGCTCCTTAACTGTCCCAAGCCCCTCTAGGTCCATCTTGCTCCATATGTTCTGAACAAGCTCATTCAATGCTTCTTTAAGCTTCTATACCCTAGCTCTTGTAATTGGCTCAATTGGCACCTCCAATGGGTCGTTGACATGAATACGCTTGGTATTAGGCTGATCCTCATCAATTAGGATCCAATGCTTGTTTTTTTTATCAGGGTTTGAGCTTACTAGTAAGGTTAACTTTTGTAAGTGGATCAATTCGATTTACATTTGTAGATCCATTAAGGTTAATTTCTTAGGACTATTTAAACCTATGTAAGCATAAATCTCGGTATTTTTTGATCAATCATACCTCTGAACTTTTTAATTTAATGTATGAGAGAGATTCTTGTATTTTTTTGTTCTTAAACGAGCTAAATTTGATTTATCAAAGATTAATTGGTTTTGTGACATCATTCGATTTCATTCCAATAATACTAGTGTCTTAGAATAAATTTTTATTATGTCACACTTTTATCTTTTTCAATTTTTCAAGACAAAATCTTAATTTTAATTATAAATTACATGAACACGTGGTCTCACGAAGTTTAGGTAACGGTATTTCCTGAAAAAGAAATTCAAAAGGGAATAAGTTAGAGAACAAATGATATATTACGTTGATATTAAAAAAAAACTAAAAGAGATCATTAACCACTGTGGACTAAGAGTTCTCACTGGATTCAAGTAGTGTTTCTCCCCATAAAAATTGTTCAACCTCATGATAATTTTGTTTAATTCCTCGTGTTTTGTTGTTTTTAATCGTGGGTTGCAAGGCTATTGACGTGGCTCCTCTGCAGTGTAAATTGGAACGCTTCATCTTTTTTCTTTTTCTTTTTTAGGATTTGTAGCAATTGGAGTGGCTTTTCTGCAGCTGAAGGCTCATGGGTTTGTTGCTAGATTTGCCTATTGGAGCTGCTTCACATTGCTTTTTCGTTTCTTTGTGGTCGAGTAAATGGACCAGCTGTTGGGGTGGCTTCTATGAAGCTGGGGGTTCATAGGTTTGTTTTTAGCCAGGTGGCTCTGATGGATGGGGTTGCTTCACTCGGTTGCTTTGGAGCTACTGAAGAGGGCCTTCATTAGGTATTTTTGAATTTCTTATTCATGTTATTGATGGTGGCTGGGTTGTGGGGAGAGCTGGTTTATTAGCTAAGGCTACACTCTTTCTTTATTTGGCTCTATGCTGGGGCTACTTCTTGGCTAGCCAGCACCATCATTGTGGATTAAATGCTCAAGCAAATTGCCATCACCTTCGGTCTCTTCTCAGCATCGGAAGGGCTGCTGCTATTGGAATGGGACTTGAAATCTCTTTCATTTGTGACTAACGATTACAGTTGGTTGTTGCTTATTATGCCTTGCCCCTATTCCAATCCCATTTGCATGGGACCAGATAAGTCTCTATTCCTGTTGTTTCGTTGCCCTACTTTTCTTCTTTTAGCAAGTGTTAATTATTTGCTTTTTGTGTCATTTCAGGTTAGGTTTGGTGGGGCTTTTAGGGTTTGTTTTGTGGTTCCTGGACTAGTTTTTAGACCCGGCCTGGTTCAAGGCCCGGGTTCCGGGTTTTGACCGGATCACTAGGTCGCTCGGGTCAATTTCTTTTTTTTTTTTTAAATCAAAACGACATCGTTTTAGTAAAAAAAAGTCAACGGGTTGCAACCGGGTCTTGCCGGTTCAACCGGGTCGCCGGTTCAACCGGGTCGCCGGGTCAACCCGTCGAGTCAGCCAGGTCACACCGGGTTTTTCCTTCCCCTGTTTTTTCTTCAACCTGGCCCGGTTCCAGCCCAAGGTCGACCCGCCGGGTAAGGCCGGGTTTTAAAACTATAGTTCCTAGGTTTAGGCCAATTGTTGCTTTCACATAAGCCTTTTGAGAGAGTATTTATCAAGATTTTTGTTGGTCTTCTCTCATAAGTGTCAAGCAGCCTTTCTCTAACCTTTATGTCTATGTTTTGCTTCCTTTTCTACCCCCGGGTAATTTATCCCTTTATTTGATTATTCTAATTGCAGGTTGTTCTCATAATATAGCTATTTGACTTACGGAAGCTTCTAATTATGTTGAGTGATTTGCTAGGTGGTGGATTCTACAGGTTTGTCATTTTTTATATCATGTGAACATCGTGATCACGAGGTCACGCAACCCACATGCAAAGATACTAATTCCCGGAAAGCTGAGTAAATCATGTTTGATAGGAGCGTGACACAAAAACAACTTGTACCTAGGCACCAACACTATTGGAAATGGAAACCCCCACTTAACGAATATTGATTCGTGAACGAGAAGTATAAGGATGACGCCACGAAGCTAGTTGTTTTTCGATAAGTTGTTTTCAGTTCTTTAGAGAACCAAGGAAGGGAGAATATCCCACCAACACACACACAAAGAGCGGCAAACAATAAGTTTTATTAATCTGAATTGCGTAACCTTACAAGTATGGTTATGCCCTTATTTATAGTGACTCCAAACTAAAATAAACCCTAATGGACCCCTTATATTATATGATGTCCACTTACAATTAGACTCAAATAATATAAATAAACCCTAAACTAAAAAGAAAATAATAATAACAATAATAAATCCGAATTTAACATCCTAAATATGATAGGATCAGACACTACAAGATTTCACAGTTTTACCGACGAAACTATTATGTTGGTTTGTGATTCAGAGTTCGTCGGTAATGTTTTTACCGACGACATCCCCGACGGAAATCGTTCGTCGGCTTTCCTTTCATCGGTAATACCTAATTCCGTCGCTATATCAGTCGGTAAAAAAAGCCGCCGATGTGTGTTGTCACCGAGCCATGAATTGGTCGATTCCGGTTGCCAGCACCAAACTGTCAGCATCATGTGAACCGCTCAGACATCACGTGCTCAAGATAGTGCGACCATATATCTGCCCGGGATGTATATCGATTTGAAATCCCTACAAACCGCCACGTCGTTCTAGCCTTGGAGACCATTATCTCTCATAGTTTGTTTTGCCTTTTTTTGTGCTTCATACCAAAAATCACGCAACCTACTTTTATAGCGATTTTTTTCTAAAAAAATCTTGTATTGTTTTCGATGTTACCTAGTTGCCGCGTGATTTTTCCACACCCTCCTCACAACAGTGTCATGCGCACTGTCCCTGTCGAATTTGTCTTGTGTATAAATAATTAATTTTAAATAAAAATAATAATTTATTTACAATTATATTAATAATTTATTAGAAATAAGCTGGAAATTAGAAATTAACACCAACCTCAAATCTATCAAACCATGCATCGATTTGAGGTATCCATTCAGGATGTCTGAATACCTGACTCCATTGAAATAATGGAATCTCCATCGACGATTTAAATGTCGATGATATTACTCGGGCGGCCTCAATGTTTGTGAATCTAAAAATAAATTAAATTAATAAAATATTGATTAGTTGTTCAATTTATGAAAAAAACTAAAACCTTAACAAACTTACATTGAAAGATCGTCCTTCCACTGTGCCTCATACTTGCGGGTGAATTGATTCCGCTGCGCAGACGCCTCTTCTTGACAGGCACCTAAGGATATGTCATTCTCGTTGTTAGAAGAACTAGCTGCGACAATACGTGAGCGACGAGCTGTGCATTTCGTTCTATGCATCTACACAATTTTATATGAATAATTATATAATTAAATTCGAATGTTAAAAAAAATTTAGCAGCACCTCCCCTAGAGACTTCCCAAACTTTTTAAACCTGTAAAAATTGACAATAGCCACAACCAATTGACCCCATCTATACTAATATTGTATATAACATAACATCTATACAAATAACATCCATAATAATTACAAGGTAAATTCAACATTAACAATTACAATTCAACAAATTATTCAATTATTATGGAAATACAAACAATAAAATATATTCAATAAATTCAAAAAAAAACTCTAGAATAATAATTAAAATTAATGGAAATAATTAAACACAAATAATGCAATAATAGAGTAAAATTGAGAGAAAATAATTAAATTTATTCCAACATATTCAATTACTAATTACAAGGTAAATTCAACATTAACAATTACAATTTAACAAATTATTCAATTATTATGGCAATACAAACATTAAAATATTGCTAATAAATTAAAAAAAAAACTCTAGACTAACAATTAAAATTAATGGAAATAAGTAAACACAAATCATTCAATAATAGAGTAAAATTACTAATTATTCCAACATATTCAATTACTAATTCTAAGGTAAATTCAACATTAACAATTACAATTCAACAAATTATTCAATTATTATAGCAATACAAACAATAAAATATATTCAATATTTTTTTTAAAAAAAATATAGACTTCAGGAATGAAATATGCGTAATTAATAATGTGTTTATTTCAAGACTTTATCTACATTATAAAAATACACCAAAACAAAAAACAAAACAAAAACAAATAGCTAAAACAAAGAAAAACAAATCCTTAAAGTAAAATGAAATGGAGGAAACACATACCTTTTAATTTGATGAAGATTCAAGTAGAGATTACAAGCAAAACAAACAAAAGTCTTGAAGGAAATAAGAGGAAAAAAAACAAAAATGAAAAGGGAATAACGGAGCAGATGAAAAAATGAACTAAAGGGGCGGTCGCTAGGATTTATAGTGCAGTTTTACCGACGACAATAAAAAAAATATTATTTTAAATTAATCCTTCGGTGACGTTTTGAAAATCTGTCTGTAAATTTTGAATTTCGCACCATCATTTTTAATTACCCTCCATATTTTTCGCAGTCCGTCGGTAATTCCGTCGACAAATACACGTGGTCAGAGATGCATTTAATGCCCAGCGCTTTGGAATTCGCACTGTCTGTCGGTGATTTTGTCAGTAATTGTGACTTGCCGACACAATACCGACGGACTGGTATTCGTCCGCAAAGTCGTCAGTGATGGTTGTGGCATTTCCAGGGACGCTACTGTGAAATGTCGACGAACTGGTATCCGTCCACAAAGGCGTCGGTGATGGTTGTGGCATTTCCAGGGACGCTACTGTGAAATGCCGAAGGACTGGAATCCGTCGGTATGATCGTCGGTGATAGTGTAGTGTGCAAGAAAGATGATGTTTGTATTGCCTAATTATCTTCCTGCAAACACTTAAATAATAAATTGTCCATCGCACAATACAATAACAACAATGCTTAAACAATACATACACTTATAAAATAAATATTTCGTGTTACAAAATATATCATCCATAATATATATTACATGAAAAAAAATGTTTTACACAGAGCTTCATTTTGATAGTTAGTCAGAATTTTCTTTTTCTTCGTCGTCAATTGAATAGTCATCACCTTCATCGCAATCTTCAATATGGATATCATCATCTTTATTGACACTTGCTTGTCCGCTAGAGCTCAAAATAACATTCAACTCCTTTGCATCAACATCAACAAGACTTCATCTCGCTAACTTTAATTTTCTTCCAAGTCAATCGAAGGAGCAACTCGATATGGTTCAACCAACTCACTAACTTGAAAGACTTCATCTCGCACACTTGTGTCTTCGTTCTCATCCTGAACAAGCTTGACACAACCCCTGAGTTTCGTTTTTAAAACGGATAACCAATTAACTCTTGATCGATCCTTTCTAAAGGAAGGGGTGTATGTGTAATAAACTTGTTGACATTGCTTTGCGAAAACAAAGACATCATTTACGTTGCAGATCAACTCTAATTCCTCTGTCAGTCGTGTCATACCAATAGCATTTGAATAAAAACACTCTATTATGCTCGCTATGATATTGCAGTTCGGCGACCTCTTCTAATCTACCATAGTAGTCAACTTCTAACTCACTACTAGTCGATCCCTTAACACAAACACCATTGTTGTATGTCTTTCTTCCATGCCCGTATTCTTCAGTATGGAACACATATCTATTGACAAAATACCCGTTGTAGCACTTAACTTTTCTTTCAGGGCCCAGGCTTAGTGAAAACAATGATTTAGTAGCACTTCTTTCCATTTGATAAACCTTGTATGTAATGTACATCAATGAACAGTAAACAAGAATCTCGTAATGACATGCATACAGTAATTTTGCAAGTGATAATGAGTTTGTGATAGTACTTACATGTGTTCTGAACCACGTGGCAAATTGTTCATCTTGTAATTGAAAGATCTGGGATTCGGTCAGTTGTGAGTTATTAGACAACAAATATTGTCGATGTTACCTGCAAGTGATAATGAGTGTATGTTATTACAATATATAAACAGTATATTATTAACAAAGTTTAATTAGTATTACACATATACTCACTGAATAAAAGGTCTCAGCTGCTCATCACAGTTAAATATGACATAATTGTGTGCTTGTTTGAACTCTATTTTTGACAAATATCTTCCTCTTATGGCATTTTTAGGTGTGGGTCGTTCAGGATTGGAGAATATTGCCAAGTTCCTACCGGAAGGCACTTCACTGTCATCATCATGTCGTGGAACACGATTGATTCTCGTTCTCAGATGAGGTTCGAAATAGTACGAGATAAATGTTGAGATCTCCTCAACAATATAGGCCTCACATATTAAAGCCTCAACATGCGCCTGTTCTTAACCTTTTTATTGAGATTGAACAAGTACCTTCATTGAATTAATCAAATATTTTCAATTAAGAAAAACAAAGAAAATACTTTTATATATGAATTACATTGCAACTGTAATATCTAACTGGTCCTCCAATTTTTGCCTCGAACAGTAGATGTATGGGGAGATGCTCAATTGAGTCAAAAAATGATGGAGGGAATATCATCTCAAGTTTGCATAGTGTCTCGACGATATTCATTTCAAGCCTCTCAATGTGATCAACATTCAACTTGCTGGAACATATATCTCTAAAGAAATGACTGATCTCCGTGAGTGCATCCCATATACCCTTCGGCAACAAATCATGAAAAGCTAATGGGATGAGTGTTTGCATAAACACGTGGCAGTCATGACTCCGTATTAACCAGTCTTGATATGTTTGAGGCATGTCCATCGGAAAAACACAGACTCTTAAGCCATTTGTAGACTAGTAGTTGTGCGCTTTTCTCTAACACGAAGCTTGCTCTTGGTTTTGCGACCCGTGACTCATCCCAAACCAACTCCATATTTTTACGGTTACAGAACAAAACTATATCCAATCTAGCCTTGATGTTGTCCTTTGTCTTCCCCTTCACATCCATGACGGTGTTGAAAATGTTCTCAAACATGTTCTTTTCAATGTGCATGATGTCAAGGTTATGGCGGAACAGATTGGTCTTTCAATAAGGAAGCTCCCAAAAGATACTTCGCTTTACCCAATTATAGGTCAAACCAAAACCAGGAAACTTCTGCTTACCTAATTGAAGACCAAACACAATGTCATCGTACTCTGATACATCATGCAATTCTTCACCAGAAAGACGCGAGGATGCAACATCCTTTTCAACTTTGCCAACAAAGAAATCTTTTCTGTTCTTTCTGTACCTGTGATTATATGGCAAGAAACGACGGTGACAGTAAAAAAAGAAGTTTTACCTCTGTTTGTTAGCGTGAATGCCATGTTGTTTTCCATGTAGTATGGACATGCTAGTTTCCCATGAAAGCATTCCATAAGCTGGAAAATCATTGATAGTCCACATCAAAGCCGCCCTCATAACAAAATTTTGTTTCCTCGATATATCATAAGTCAAAGCTCCGAAGGACCACAACTACACCAACTCATCAATCAATGGTTGAAGACAAACATCTATATTCCGGCCCTGGCTGCTTGGACCAGGTATGATAGTAGATAAAAACATGAACTCCGGCCTCATACACATTCCCGGTGGCTAGTTATAAACTGTGAGTATGACCGGCCAGCAAGAATGAGGAGCAGCAAATTACCCGAAAGGGTTGAATCCGTTTGTACACAACCGAAGTCGCACATTCCTTGATTCAGCTGAAAAGTGAGGATGCACACTGTTAAAGTGTTTCCACGCTTTACCGTCAGAAGGATACACCATCACTCCATCAACCGCATCATGTGATTGGTGCCATGTCATGTGCTCAGCAGTCCTTGGTGACATGAATAACCTCTGCAGTCTAGGTGTGATTGGAAAATATCTAAGTTTTTTATATGCCACTAAAGCTTTTCCCCTGCCAGTTCTGGGTTTGTAACGGTAATGCCCACATGTCATACACTCGATCAGCTCAACATTTTCAAGGTAGTATAACATGCAAAAGTTAGGGTACATGTCAATTTTATGGTATCCTAAACCGAGGGGTTTCATCATGGACTTCGCAGCATAGAAGTTCTCTTTCAGCCTGTTCCCTTCAGGTAAAATGCTTCTCGCCCATTCAACAACCCGTGATTTGACTTGATGGTGAACACTTATGCTACGACCGATAATTTACTGTGGTTCGTGCAGCCATCCCATAATGGTTCGTCAGAATCTTTCAACAAATCAAAAAACCTAGCTGCATCTGCATTAGGTTCTTCTTCTACGATTGGACATTGACTGACATTATCTTGATTCATTCTCATTGCGTCCATAACTAAATTCCTGTAAGGATTAGTGTTATTATTTATCGCTTCATTCATGTTTTTTTTTTTTTTATCAAATGTAAGAATATATTAAGATCAAAAGTAATCATGCCACAAAAGCAGCAAATGCAAAATATATACAAAAAGGAGGGCAACACATACCCTAAACCAAAAAAAGGGAACAAACTCCCCAGGAAACAGCATTAATTAAACAACCAAAAGGGCCTAAAAATAGCCACACAGATATCTAGCAAGAGAACCAAAATTGCACACTTTCAGCCAAGAGAAGATGCACCACGTCATTAATCATCACGTAAGTAACCATGCGGAAACCATGCAGGACATGCAGAAACCAACAAAATCAACCAGAAACGACGCCGAACCATGCAGGCCATGCAGAAACCAACAAAATCAACCAGAACGACGCCGAACCATGCAGCCTAACACCATCTTCCACCAAGCTTCCGGATACGAAGAAGAAGATGACGAACCAGCATAGGACAGAGAGCAATAGTAAACCAGCAACATCAACAAATGGCAGTAGATGACGAAGACTCCAGACTAGCTGATGAAGTGTAAGAAAACCAAACCAGCAGAAACCAAAACCCATGCTGCCCAAAAACTTCAGTCGGCAACATTGTAAGCCAAGTGATTATTGTCATGAAAATACAAGACAGTATAGAATAGGATCTGAAATTTTTGAAATAAGACATCAATAGATTTTCCAGCATTCTCAAAAACTCTTCGGTTCTGTTCTTCCCATATTATATACACAACCAGAGCAAGGCCAACTCTTTTCATTCTCGACTGCAACCCTTTCTTGTTGTTATTCATAGCTCGAATAGCACTAGTCAGACTTGCCATGTTCCTAGTAAGCCTTAACTAGTATTTAACCTTCCCCCATAACGTGGAGGTCCAGGCACAAGCAAAGAAAAGGTGGCCATGAGTCTCCTCTTCTTGCCTGCAGAAAGAACATTGAGTGGCTGGTGAGATGTAACTCAATCTATCCTTTGTTTTCAGCTTTCCAAGCACAGCTAACCATAGGATGAATTTGTGCCTGGGCAATGACCAAAGCTCCCATACCACTTTCTCCCAGTGAATAGTTGGTCATTTGAATCTGAAGTGTTCATGTGCATTAGCAGTAAACTTTCTCTTATCATTGTGCTAGATTTGTAGCATGTTAACTACTTTAGCATTTCCTCCATAGTCATTGAGCAACTGATCTTTCAACAGCAGAATGGCTTTGCAGAGAGGAGATGAACTTTTATGAGCCCTGGAACTCCAAATTGTACCGTGAGTGAGGTAGAAGTGATGGACCCAACGGATCCAGAGTGAGTCAGATTTTAGATGAATATTCCAGAGATGCCTTGCTAATAAGCATTTGTTTCTGGCTGTAATGTCACGGATACCTAACCCCCCTTCATTCAACGGAAGGCAGACCTGTTTCCAAGCCACAAGTGCAGACTTGTTGCTTTGCGGGTTACCACTCCATAAGAAATTTCGGCATAGAGAAGTGATTTTACTGATAACAATACTTGGCATAGGAAAAATACTGAGCCACAGTTGGACCATACCATGCAAAACTGATTTAATTAACACAAGTCTTCCAGCATAGGACAGATGCTTTCCCAGCCAGCTCTGAATACATGACTCCAGCTTCTGTAGTAGAGGGTGGTATTGACTAGCTAGCAACCGATGGGGACTTAACGGAACACCTAGATATTTAAATGAAAAACTTCCTTCTGCAAAACCTGTGTGAAGCAGCATAGCACGCTTGGTGTCTTCCCCAACACCACCAAAGAAAATAAAAGATTTAGCTGCATTAATGGTTAGACCAGACATCCTCCCAAAAACCAATAGCTGCTAAAGCAGAATGTCAACAGAGAGCGTATCACAACGGCATAGCAAGAGTATGTCATCAGCAAAAGCTAAATGGCTTATACCCAAGGACTGACACTTTGGGTGAAAATGAAACCCAGCCTTGTGAGTAGCCAAATTAAGCAGCCGAGAAAAATATTCCATGCACATGATAAAAAGATAGGGAGATAATGGATCTCCTTGCCGAACACCACATTTACCAGCAAAGAACCCAAACAAGTCACCATTAACTGCCACTGAGAAGGATGTTGTTTCAACACACATCATAACAAGATGAACAAAATGATCTGGGAATGGGTTCATCAGTTGCTTAAGAAAAGGCCACTGGACATAATCAAATGCCTTCCTGAAATCAATTTTAATGATACATCTTGGTGAGGCTCTTTTCCTGCAATAATACCTAAGGATCTCCTGCATGAGGTTGATGTTGTCTGCCATATTTCTACCTCCAAGAAACGCATTTTGAGCAGGAACATTCGCCATTCCACCAGCCAGGATCTTAGAGATAACTTTATAAGCTGACCCAACCACCCTTTCTCCCATTCTCTTCTTACGAACAATTACTTCTCCGTGTGCATACCAACAATGGTAATTCTCCATAAAACTTTTGTGTAGAAGATGCATCATTATAACATCTGGATGCAGATACTTTTTATTTTGACACTTCTTGCATAGACACCTAATACCGCCTCCGGTAAAATTTCTTGGAATAGATGTTGCGAAATTAATAAAACCCTGAACCCCGTCACAATAATCCATCCTTCTGCAATCCTTGGGGTGAATCTCGATACATCTATGAATGATCATCCATGACTTCTATCGAACCTCTATAAAATTATGATGACAACATGTATTAATTAACTATGTTAGGTAAATAAATTTGCAAAAATATTGGTTTACCTCGAGATTATCCAACAAACTAATTACAACTTTTCATAAATATTAAATATTCATTATCAATTATTAACGTCCATACAAATTAATACATATAAATTTATGGAAATTACAACTCCGCAATACAATTGATAAAAATTAAAACGGACCTATTAAACAAGCTATTAATTATTTCAAAAGAACACATGTAATTCGGTAATTCAATAAAGTTTCAACAATTTACAAACAAATATAATTTTACAAAATCTAA
>Ga0307515_10008804_pt1 | contig 19600 bp, 18 predicted proteins | sample 17_EM_MG_FD_194513 | JGI IMG/M metagenome (GOLD analysis project Ga0307515, IMG submission 194513) | Populus trichocarpa ectomycorrhiza microbial communities from riparian zone in the Pacific Northwest, United States - 17_EM | ecosystem: Host-associated > Plants > Roots > Unclassified | place... | reverse complement strand
CCATCGGCACCACTGACTTTCAGCGCGAGCTGCGCGGGCTGTGGCTCGCCGAGATGTCTGAGCTGGACTCGCTCCGGGGCCGTGAGGCGTCGACCATCAAGCGGCTGCTGTCGGCGCCGGCCGACCGCTTCGTGCAGAAGTACGCGCTGCATGCCGAGAGCTATCCACGCCGCGCGGTTGCCGTGGCGACGACGAACGAGTGTGCCTACTGGCAAGATGCCACGGGTGCACGACGCCTGATCCCGATCGCCTGCACCGAGATCCGTTGCGACCTGATCGCCGCACACCGGCTGCAGTGGTTTGCCGAGGCAAGGCACCACCACGCGCACGGCGGCACCTGGTGGAACTTCCCCGGTGCCATTGCGGACGCGCAGGAAGACCGACAGCAGGTTGATCCCTGGGAAGACATCATCCGCGCGCGCATGACCAACACTGCGGCCTACAACCCCAAGGGCCAGATTGCATCTGCTGTCGTCATGCGCGACTGGCTCGAACTCGCGCCGCATCAACAAGGCCCCGTCGCCGGCACCCGGCTCGGCAAGTGCATGCGCCGGCTGGGCTTCGCCCCAATTCGCATTGGCCACGCGCAAGAGCGTGGGTGGCAACGGGCAGACACCGCGGCGTCGCAACTGGCGTTGGTGTCTGCATAGGTGTCTGCACTTCTTGTCATAGGTGAGGCAGACACCGCAGACACCCAGACACCTACATATGGACATCTACACATACACGCGCAGGCGCAGGCGCAGGAACCGGGTTTTGGAAAAGTGCTGTCTGCAGGTGTCTGGTGTCTGCACCAGCGTCGAGCCTATCGGCGAAGCGTCGGGAAAGTGTCGGCTCGTTGTCGGCCTGCTTCGGCATGGTTGGAACGAGCAACAGGCCGAAGCGTTGGCCGAGCGCTTGACACAGCGCGACGCCGACGACGACCGGCGCACATGCGTCGAGTGCCTGCACTGCAGGCCGGGCCTGACCTGCGATGCCTACCGCCCCGCCGGAGTGGGCCGCGAGTTGGGGCGCGACCTGGCGACGCCGCTGCAGCGCTGCCCGGCCTTTGCGTCAAGCGAGAGCACCCGGTGAGCATCGCCGCCCAAGGGCATGAGCAGCCCCGCCAAGGCGCGATCGACCGCGAGGGCAGCAATCCCTTGCCCGGCCGTCGCGCGCCCCGCTCGCGCGCGACCTGGGGGTCCTTCCCAGCGATGCACCATGAGGGTGCGTTACGAGCCCGCGACCGCGCTACATACCGGTCAGAGCAAAGGTGAATGATGAACGGTGACCGCAAGCGCCTGAGCCAAGCCGCGCTTGCGCGAGCGCTCGGAATTAGCCCGGCCGCAGTGACCAAGGCAAAGCAGCAAGGCATGCCGGTCTCGACGGTCGCGGAGGCAAGCGCGTGGCGCCGCGAACACCTTGATCCGGCCCACATGAACCCGGCCCCCGGCGAGGCAGCGCCGGCCCGCCACCACCTTCGCCGGCCTGCTTCGACGATTCCGGCTGGTGGTGGCGCGCGCTCGGTCAGGACGAGTCTGAGCACCTTCCAGCAGGCGCGCACCGCGCGAGAGGTATACGAGGCCAAGCTCGCGCAATTGAAGTACGAGCAGGAGGTCGGCCGGCTCGTGAACGCCGATGATGTCCGCGCCGAGTTCGTCAAGCAGGTCGTGCTCGTGCGCGACGGGCTGCTTCGACTGCCAGATCGACTGACTGTGGTCTTGCTCGGCGTGACCGACGCGCGCCGCATGCGCGCGCTGATCGACGATGCAGTGCGGGCCGCGCTTGCCGCGTTTCACGGATGATGGAAAGCCCGCTCGGTCAATCCGCGCGCAAACCGTGCAGCGCCTGTCCGCGCTGGCGGCTTCGCTGCTAGGCACGGGTGCAATGCAACGCTGGGGGGCAGGTCGTGCTGAAGCTGAAGATGACCGTCATGGCCTTCGCGGGCCGGCGCCGCGGCGTTCAATCCTGTCGGCTGATCGAGTCCTTGGAGTCGGTCACAGCTGCCGTTGCCGCGCGGTTGGCGGCTATGCATCCCTGAGCTGGCACTGGGACAGATAGCCTGGCCCCCGGGAGTCGGCCATAAACTGCCGCTTGCTAGTGGCAGCTTATGGTGCCTCAAGCGCGACCGATTTCTCACAGCATTGGCGGCAGGCATCGCAGGCGTTCTTCGTGCGCGTCCCATGCACGGATGCGGTTCTCGAAGTCTGCATGATCGACCGATTGCGAGAGATAGCGTTCTCGCGCGTCGCCTGTGCCGGTCGAGCTGCGCCGCGCAAGAGCTGCGACAACTTGCTGGAAGGCGCCGTGCAGGAACGAGCGTGGCGACTCAGCTGCATCAGCTGACGCTGGGAAGATTCGGCTCATGTGGCGCCTCGAAGTGCCTTCCGCGTCGTGGACTGCAAACCCTTGAGGAACCCACATCGACGAAGGAGCGAGAGCGACGACCAGGACGGTTCCGCGACTCGTCACGCTCAGCTGCTCGCCGGCGGCCACGACTGTGTCGCCAGGATCTTCAGGCGAGGTGACCCACAGCGTTCCCCCGCGGCAGCGGACTGGGAAGTCACACACGTCGATGACGCAGCAGGTGTCGTCGCGCGCCATCGAAAGCCACTGGCCGGTGACTTCGGGCGCCGCGGCTGCGGAAGATTCGCCCCGCCGCACCGGGAACCAGCGACGGCGAGGTCGAACGTCGTCCTCATTCCTGCCTTGAGACGTGGGCGAGCATGCATCGCCAGAAATGAGGGTGGCCATGTGAGGTCCTTGATGAGGTAAGGACGTCATGTTGGCGAGGCAACCGCGACACGGCGCAACCACGTTCATTAGTGAACAGGCCGCGTGCGCTGCGCCTCATCCACCACCCTGGAATGGATGAGACGAGACTGACCAGTTGTGCGCGCGAATCGTGTACGCTGGCGTTCTCGCAGCTCAACGAAAGGGGGTGATATGTCTTCAATCTCTTGGTCCGGAACAGACCCTCGCGTTATGTAGTTGGTTCTGTATCCAGACCCGCGGGCGCTCTTCACCAACGGGTGAGAGCGCCCGCGTCACTTTGGCGCGCACGTCCGCGGCTTGCACTCACCAGCGGCGCGGCAACTCGCCGAGCAAAACGATGCGGTCGCGTGACATCTCGATGTAGCCACCACGCACGAGGTCCTGCAGCAGCCGGTTGACCATCGCACGCGACGCGCCCAGGCGCTCGGCGATGCGCGCCTGGCTCATTGGTCCCCGCACGATGCGGCGGCCCCCGTCGTCGACCGCCAACGCGTCGAAGAGACCGATCAGCCGCCCATAGACATCAACCGACGCGAGGCGGCTCACCGTGTGCGTCAGCGTGCGCACGCGCTGCACCAGCCGCTGGATCAGGTGGAACGCCAGGTCCGGGCGTGATGCCAGCACACGCTCGACCTCGGCCCGAGTCACGCGTGTGAGTTGCGCGCGGACGGTCACCTCCACGGTGGCTGCTCTCCGTGCACCACTGAGCATCAGCTCGCCGAAGAAGTCGCCCGCACTCAGTGTGTTCAGTTCCACGTTGCGCCCGCCCTCGCCAGCGACCACAGCGCGCAATTCGCCGGAATGCACGATGTACATGCAGTCCGCCGCGTCGCCCTCGGTAACGACGGCCGAGCCGGGCTCCCAGGTCCGCGTCTCGCCCAGCTTCGCCAGTTCGGCCAGGATCTCGTCTGGTTGTTCCACCCTTGCTCCCTCACCCATCTCCGCGCTTGGCGCGCGTTCCATGCGGCGACTGTAGCGGTGCGCGTGCGGCGTCTGTTCACTATTGAACGCGCTGTGCCTGCAGGCGCTGTGGTCCGCGAACATGCCATCACCGCTGCAGATGGCCCTGCCGATGGCAGCACGACCCGCGACACAACCCACCCGCTCAGGAGACTCGACCATGTCGACCACCGCCTTCAAGTGCATTTCCGCTGTTTTGCTGGTGCTGTGTTGCCATGCGCCCGCTGCGTTCGCGCAATCAACTCCCAGTACCGCAGACCGACTGCATGCCAATGCCGTGGCCTCGTTCCGCCAGGCGCGCTTCCCCGAGGCCTACGCGCGCTTCATCAGCCTGGCCGATGCCGGGCACGCGCCCTCGGCCGAACTGGCCCTGTGGATGTACTTGCACGGCCCGTCGCTGTTCGGCCGGGACTGGGACAGCACCCAGGACCAGTTGACGGCCTGGGCGCAACTCGCCCGGCAGCCGGTGCCAACGATGGTCGCGCACGTCTATCCGCAGGCCCTCGTTCCGGTCGCGAGCCACACCCGCTGAGCGCCCGCACTTTCCTCTTCCGAAGGAGCCGCGCGCCATGAGTTCGGTACTTGCTTTCGCCGGCCGCCACGGGCCGCTGCTGCTCTTCTTCGGGGTATTGATCGGCTTTCTGTTCCCCGCCCTGGCCGCGGCCGCCAAGCCATGGATGGGCGCCTCGGTGTTCGTGTTCACGCTCGGCGCCTTTCTCAAGGTCGACCGCAACGCTTTCCGCGCCGAGCTGCGCCGGCCGCTGTGGGCTGCCGCCGTGCTCGTCTGGACACTGGCCGGCGTGCCGGCCGTGGCCTGGGCGCTCGTGCAGGCGGCAAGCTTGCCTGCCGAGATCGGGCTGGCCATCATGCTGTGCATGCTTGGGCCGCCGGTCGGCAGTGCTGCGGCGATGGCGGCGATGCTCGGCCTCAACGCCGCCCTTGCGCTGGCGGCGACCATCGCGATCAGTTTGCTCGCGCCGCTCTACCTCCCGCCCATCGCGGCGCTGGTCGGTAGCGGGGCGGCGCACATCGATGCGGTGGCGATGTTCGGCCGCATCGTCGCGGTGATCGGCGCGGCCGCCGGCGCCGCGGCTCTGCTGCGCCGATTTGCCCGCGCCTTCGTGGCACGCAACCCGAGCGCCATGACGGGCGTCTCGGTGGTCGGGCTGCTCGCGGTCGCGATCGGTGCCATGCACGGCATGCCTCAGCACGTGCTCGGCCACGGCGTGCAGGCGCTGGAGCTGATGGGGCTCGCGTTTGCCGTGAACGTCGGCTTCCAGCTCGTCGGCTTCATCCTCTTCTCGCGCCTGGGCACTACCGACGCGTTGACGGTCGGTCTCGTCAGCGGCAATCGCAATGTCACGCTGGTGTGCGTCGTGGTTGCGCCGTGGCTGGGTGAGCTGCCGCTGGTCGAGGCCTACCTCGCTGCCAGCGTGTTCCCCATCTTCATGCTGCCGCTGTTGACGAAGACGCTGATGGCACGGTGGCCCGTGCCGGTGCTCGTGCCTGTTTGCCAGCTGAAGTCACATCCTTGAAAGACTTGGAACGCAGCGCGGCGGAGCCGGCCGGCGACACCTTGGCCGAACTCGCAAAGCTCGGCGAGACGCGCACCTGGGAGGTGGGTACCGCGGTGATGAGCGAAGGCGCGGTCGCCGATTGCATGTACCTCATCCACGAAGGCGAACTGCGTGCCGTGGTTGCCGGGGCCGATGGCCGTGTTGTGGAGCTGAACACCCTGCACGAAGGAGAATTCTTCGGCCAGATGATGCTGGGAGCCCCCCTGCGGAACGCCACTGTCGAAGTGACTCGGCGGGCCAGGCTGACGCGCATCGGCCGGGCCGAGATCGAGAGCCTGATGTCGAAGCGGCCCGAGCTCGTCGCCCACTTGGTACAAAGCCTCGTGCAGCGCGCGCTCAGCCTCGCGGGCACCGTTCGCAGCCTTGCCTCACTCGATGTGTACGGCAGACTCGCCGGCCTGTTCGAGGCCTTGGCAGTTCAAGACAAGGGCGAGCGGGTCGTTCAAGGGTCCATGAGCCAACAGCGGATTGCGGAGCGGGTCGGGGCATCGCGTGGGATGGTCAATCGACTGCTGCGCGACCTCGCGGACGGCGGCTATATCCGTGTTTCGGCCGGGCGGATTGTGCTGATCAAGAAGCTGCCGCTGAACTGGTGACAACGCTCGCCGCAAATGCAGCGCAGAGCGGAATGTGGTTGCTGTCGCGGGGCGAGTGGCGTCTGTTCAATATTGAACGCGTTGTGCCTGCGGGCGCTGGCGTCCGCGAACATGCATTCACCGCGACACACGGCCCCGCTGATGGCAGCGCGACCCCCGCATCCAACGCATCCGCTCAGGAGTTCAAGCCATGTCTTCTCAAATACCCGCCTTCGCAGCTCGGCGCCTTGAATCACGAAGCTTCGCCCTGCTCGCCGGTGAGCAGCGCGTGCTGCACGTGGCGGCTGGCAGCCGGTTCCTCGTGACGCGCGGCGAGCTTCGCCTGATCGAGCCGGCGCGCTGGCTCGGCGAACGCATCGTCAGGCTCGACCGCGTGCTGGACGAAAGCGCCGAGCACGTGCTTGAGACAGGCGGCTGGATCACGCTGCAGGCGCTGACCGACGGCGCGCTGCTGCTGGAGGCGCCTGCATCGTTGGTCAGCGCCGTGCTCGGCGCATGGCGCTTCATTCGACCCGCCCGCGCGACGTCTTGATCGGAACCTGGCTCGCCGCGGGTGCACAGGGCCAGCCCTGGCGCACCACGGCGCAGCCGACGCCGGGCACGCGCCGTCGGCCGAACTGGCGCTGTGGATGTATCTCCACGCCTCGTCGATGCTCTCCGGATGCCCCCGCGGCGCGGCGACAATGAAGTCGCTGCTCCCGTGATGGGCGGTCACGGGAGGCTGCGCGCAGCAGCACGAGATGCACGACAACGACATGGAGTCCCTGCGCGCCGCCATCGCCGCGCTGGAGGGCCAGCGCGGCACGCTCGGCGACGTGGTGCTCGAACTGGCCACGGCGCCGCTGCGCCAGCGCTTGGCCGGCCTGCTGCGGCCCGCCGGCCTGCAGCGCCGCCAGGTGACGGTGCTCTTCGCCGATGTCGTCGGCTCGACCGCGATGGCCCAGGGCATGGACGCCGAAGACACGCTGCAGGTGCTCAGCGGCGCCTTGCAACGCATGGCTGCCCTCATCGAGGCGCACCAGGGCCGGGTCCTGCGCTTCACCGGTGACGGCGTCAAGGCCGCGTTCGGCATGGAGGTGGCGCGCGAGGACGATGCCGAGCGTGCGGTGCGCGCCGGCCTGGCCATCCTGAAAGCCGGGCGCGAGCAGGCCGATGCGGCGCGGCTGGCGCATGGCATCGCGGACTTCGCCGTGCGCGTCGGCGTGCACACCGGCGACGTGGCGCTGGGTGCCGGCGTCGAGGCCGACAACACCGCCATGGGCGCGGCCGTGAACATCGCCGCGCGCATGGAGCAGAGTGCGCCGCCCGGCGCGCTGCGCATCAGCCACGACACCTGGAGCCAGGTGCGCGGGTTGTTCGATCTGGACGTTCAGCCGCTGCTGCTGGTCAAGGGCGTCGAAGCGCCGATGCAGACCTACCTGGTGCGTGCGGCGCTGGACCGCAACGTTGCGGGGGTCGAGCGTGGGCTGCAGGGGCTGAGCACGCCGATGGTGGGCCGCCATGCCGAACTGCAGCGCCTGCTGGGCGCCGTGGCGCGCGCCCGCGAAACCCGGCAACTGCAGACCCTGACGCTGGTGGGCGACGCCGGCCTCGGCAAGAGCCGGCTGCTGCGCGAGCTGGTGGCCGGTTTGAACGGCTGCGCTGTGATGACCGTGCGCTCGCAGCCCGATGGCATGTTGCGGCCCTGGGGTCTGCTGCGCAGCTTGCTGGCCGTGCAGTTCGGCGTGGCCGATACCGACAGCGCCGACGCGGCCCGGCGCAAGGTGGTCGATGGGCTGAGTCAGTGGTTCGACGAGCGCGGCGAGCGGCAAGCCCAGCTCATCGGCCAACTCTCCGGCCTGGACTTCGGCGACAGCCCGCACGTGCGCGGCCTCGATCCGCGCAGCCTGCGCGACCAGGCTTTCGCCGCGGTGCGCGGCTACCTGCAAGCGCTGGCGGCGCGCACTGGCGAGTTCCCGGTGCTGATCGTCGAAGACCTGCATTGGGCCGACGACGGCTCGCTGGACTTGCTGCAGCATCTGCTGGCGCATGCGGCCGAATTGCCGCTCGCACTGGTCATGACCGGCCGGCCGGCGCTGCTGACACGCCGGCCCGACTGGGGCGCGCCCGAGGCCATCGTGCAGCTGTCGCCGCTGGCCACCGCGCAGAGCGATGAACTCGCGCAGGCACTTCTGCAGCGCGTGGGCGACGTGCCGGCCCAGCTCACAGAACTGATCGTCGGCCGCGCCGAAGGCAACCCGTACTACATGGAAGAGCTGGTGCGCCGGCTCATCGACGACGGAGTGATCGTCGCCAGTGAACCGCATTGGACGGTGCAGACCGAGCGGCTGCAGAACCTGCGCCTGCCCGGCACGCTGGTCGGCCTGCTGCAAGCGCGGCTGGATGCGCTGCCTGCCGCCGAGCGCCTGGCCGCCCGCCAGGCCAGCGTCATCGGCCACGTCTTCTGGGACGACGCGCTGCAGGCCGTGGACGGGAACGCGCCGCAAGCTCTGCCGGCGCTGCAACGCGCGGCCTTCGTGAAGGCCCACGAGACAAGCGATTTCGCCAACACCGCCGAACGCCAGTTTGACCACCACCTGCTGCACCAGGTCACCTACGACACGCTACTGAAGGCCGAGCGCCGCCTGGGCCACGGCGCCGTGGCGCGCTGGCTGATCGAGCGCACCCAAGGCCGCGGTGCGGAGTTCCTGGCGATGACCGGCGAACACGCCGAGCGGGCCGGTGAAGCCGCGCTGGCGATCGACTGCTTCGAGCAGGCGGGCAATGAGGCGCAGAAGCGCTTCGCGAACACGGCTGCCGTGTCCTGGCTGCGCCGTGCTGTCACGTTGCTGGGCGAAGCCGATCCCGCGCGCCGCTTCGATCTGCTGGGTCGGCTGGAGATCGCGGCCGACACCATGGGCGACCGAATCGCGCAGGACGCGCTGCAAAAGGAGATGGCGGCGTTGCTCGAACGTCATCCCGATGACAAGCGACAGGCGCTGCTGTGGTGGCGGAAGGCCTTGCTGGCCGACCGCCTTGGCGACACCGCAGACTCCGAGAGGCTGTCGCGGCAAACCTTTGAGCTGGCCGCGCGCTGCGGCGCCGCGCAGTGGGCAGCCATGGCGCAGGGCCAGCTGGCCTGGCTGCACATGGCACGACAGGATTACGCGAACGCAAGCCAACACATCGAGATCGGCTTGCCGTGGGCCGGCAGGGTCGAGGCCGAGAAAACCCGGGCCCAGACCGAAAGCCAGTTGCTGACCTTGGCCGGAATGGTCGCGATGCTGCTCTGCCGTCTGGATGAAGCCCGCGCCACGCTGACGGCCGTGCTGACGCGTGGCGAAGCGCTGGGCAATCCGCGCGTGCAATTGGGGGCGCTGGACAACCTGGCGATCGTGGCCTCCCAGCTCGGTCGGTGGGACGAGGCCGCGGCCTGGTCCGAGCGTATGCGTGCACTGGCCCTGTCCATCGGCGCCCGGTCTGGCGTTGCTCTTGCACAGTGGCACCTGGCCAGGGCTGCCGAGGCACAGGGGGACGATACGGCTGCGATGCGTTGGTACGAGCAGAGCCTGGCCATCGAACGCGCCATCGGCAACCGGCGCATGGATGCGGTGCTGCTGCGGTACGTTGGCGCCTTGCACCTGCGACAGGGGGACGCACACGCCGCCTTGCAGTGCTGCGCGCAGGCACAGGCCCTGCACCAGACCCTCGACGAGACGATCCAAGCCTGCGAGGTCGTTGCGCTTGCAGCGCTGTGCGAGGTCCGGCTGGGCAGGCACGAGGCGGGCCTGTCGGCGGTGAGCGCGCTGCTGGACCGCTTGGCCGGCGACCTGGTGGAACGCCCGGCCCACGAGACCATCGACATGCGCTGGGATTGCCAGCAGGTGCTGGATGCCCTGGGCGACGCGCGCGCTGCGATCCTGCTCGAACGACTGCACGCCGACGTCCAAGCCCGCGCCACCGAGCTGACCGACGCGGCCGACCGCAACCGCCTTATCCAGGCCCTGCCGGTCTTCCGCGGCATCGTGGCCGCGCATGCGCGGCGCGGAGAGGCGAACGCCGCCCACTGAGGTCTTGTCCGGGAGATGGGCCGGCTTGACGCTCGTCGGCGGCCTCGGCAAGTGCCGCTGTAGCGGATCAGGGCCTAAAGGGCGACGTCCATACCTCTCGTCGCGGCCTGGTACAAGGGGCTTTCACGCGCTGCACCAGGAAGGTCCGCATCGGCTCCTGCAGGCCCTTGACCTGCAGGGCGGGCTGTTCCAGCACGTCGAAGCAGCCTTGCACGAGCCCCGGTAGGTGTCCATGCTGATGCGCAGAGTGCCCGGCGCCGCCGCCTGCTCCATGCGCGCCGCGATGTTGACGGCCAGGCCGCTGAGGCTGTTGTCTTGCTCGACGCCGCCGCCGCGCACCACCGCGCCGGTGTGGATGCCCACGCGGGCGTCGAAGCTGGCCAGTCCGTGTGCCTGTTGCACGGCCTCGCCGCGCTGCCGCGCTTCGTGCAGCAGGGCCACGCCGCAATTGACTGCACGCTCGGCGTCGTCCTCGCGCGTGCCGTCGGCGCCGAAGGCTGCCTTGATGTTGTCGCCGGCATAGCGCAGCACCTCGCCACCGTGTTGCCTGACGAGCCCGGTGAAGGCGGCCAGCGCGCCGTCCACCACCGACTGCACATCTTCGGGCTCCAGGTGCTGGATGAGTTGCGTGGAGCCCACGAGGTCCAGGAACAGCACGCTGACCTGGCGCAGCCGGCGCACGGATTCCTCTGGGTGGCGCTGCGCGGCCAGGGCCGCGAGCCGTTCGCGCAGCGGGGCCAGGGCGGCATCGGTCACGGTGTCGCCGAGGACTGCACGACGGGTCTCCAGAGCGGCGACAAGCTCGTGCAGCGCGTGGGTGGGGGCGTCGACTGCTGCAGCGTCAACAGCATCGTGTGCTGGGGCGGGCTCCGGCGTCTGCGGCGGCAGCAAAGTTGAGGATGCTGTCGGTTCGGTGGGGGTCATTCGCCCGAGCATGGCACAGGACGCGCCTGTGTGTGATGGAGGCGAACCGGTGCTGTTGTTGCTGGAAGACCCGCACTGGAGCGAGGACGCGTCGCTCGATGCGCCGACATTGGCGAAGCGCCATCGGGCTACGACGGCAGGCGGTCATTGCCCGCCGGCGCGCCACGCGCCGGCCGCGCCGCGCAGGCGCTGCGACAGGTGCACAGCCAAGTTGCGATGCAGCCGAATGGCCAGCTCGGGGTGGCTTCGGCCCAATGAGTCGAGCGCGTCCAGCGTCAGCGCGTGAACATCGGTCGGCGCATCAGCCACTGCGCCGGCCGTGCGGCCGCCACCGTCGAGCATGGCCGTCTCTCCGATCATCATGCCCGGCGAGACACTGAGGTAGCGCTGCGTGCGCCCGTGCCGGTCGGCCGTGCTGAGCACGCTCACGGAGCCCCGGCTCAGCACGTAGAGCCGATCGCCGGAGTCGCCTTCAGCGAACAGGATCTCGCCGGCCTGCAGATGCCGGGGTTGCAGGCACGCGGCGACGACGGCCACTTGCGCGGCGTCGAGCCCGGCCAGCAGCGCCGCTTCGGCCAGCGGCACTTCGGCCATGGCGCGCACGTCGGCGTCGCCCAGCAGGTGATGTTCCGCGGCCTCGATGGCGCGGTCGGCGTCGGGCCAGTGCGGCAGCGCCGGGGCGAAGGCGCGCAAGGCCCGGGCGGGTGCCAGCCCTTCGGCCAGCCCGGCCAGCTCGACTCGAATGCCGCGCCGGCTGGCCCGCACCACCGTGCTCTGCAGCGCCACTGCACCGGACTCGTCGATGGCGGCCACGCGGCGCAGGTCGAGCACCAGACAGCGGCAGCTGGCATCCAGCGTGTCGGCCTCGTCGAGCAATCGATCGCCGCTGCCGAAGAACAGCGCGCCTTCGACCTCGAAGACGACGATGCGCGCGCGCAGTGGGCGCAGCCGTGCCTCCACAGGCACAGGGTAGCTGCGGCGCGATGGCCGCATCGACGCCAGGTAGCGGTCGCTGACCAGCGGGCGGTTCATCCGCAAGGCGAAGGCCAGCAGCGACAGCTCCACCCCCAGACCGATGCCAGCCGGCATGCCCTTCCACAGCGTCGTGCCGACGACAAGCGCCACCACACCCAGGCCAAGCGCGACGTCGCGCGAATGGTCGCCGCCCCACCAGCGCGCCAGCAAGTGACCGGTCCACCGGTCGGCGAGGCCCACCGCCAACGTCAACATCACGCCGGCCAGCACCGGCATCGGCAGCACTGCCAGCAAGGGGCCACCTGTCACGTACAGCAGGCCCAGCACCGCAGCCCCGACCAGCGCCGCGACTCGCCCCTGCCCGCCAGCCTGCAGGGTGGCCAGGGCGCGCGTTCGGGTGGCCGCCAGTGGGAGGCCGCCGAACAGACCGCAGATCATGTTGGCGCAGCCGAGTGCGATCAGCTCGCGCCTCGGGTCGTGCCGAGTGCTCAACAACTGGTCGATCGCACGCATGTTCAGCGACGACTCCAGCGCACCGATGGTGGCCAGTGCCAATGCCGTCGTCATCAAAGCCCCGGCATGTGCCTGCAGCAGGCCGGCGCCGGACGGCAGCAGCAACGCCAGCAGCGCCGGCGGCCACGCGGGCCAGGCGAATGGCAGATGGCCGATGGTGGCGCCAAAGGAAGTCGCACTTCCCGTCGCACTTGCCAGCGCCGACAGCAGGGCATGCACCGCCGTGCCCGCCAACAGCCCCAGCAAGGCAGCCGGCAGCCGCGGCCAGCGCCGCGCGAGCATCCAGATGCAGCCGGCGGTGCCCAAGCCCAGTGCCAGCGCGATCGGATGCGCCGCACCGAGGTTGTTCAGACGCGGGCTGGTGCCGAAGGGCAGATCGAGCAGCAGCGGGAGCTGTGAGAGCACGATCAGCAGTGCCGTACTGTTCATGAACCCCGACAGCACAGGTTGCGGCACCAGGCGCGCCAGGCGCGTCAGGCCGAGCAGCGCGAAGCCTACCTGCATGGCACCGCTGAGCAACACCGCCAACCCGCACAGTGCGACGATGCCCTGCAGGCCCGCGGCGCTGGCCGGTGCAAGTTGCGGGTCGGCCACCAGTTGCGTGACGAGAGCAGCCAGGGTCAAAGCGGTGGGCGAACTCGGCGCCGACACCGGAAGGCTGGCGCGGCTGAGTGTGGCGTGAACAATGCCGCCGAGGCTTGCCGTCACGAACGCTGCGAGCAGGCCCACTTGCGGCGCAGCGGTGCCGAGTGCCGAGAACGTCAGCAAGCCGAGGGTGAGCACCACCGGAACAGTCGCCAGTGCGCCCGCGCACCCGGCCAGCGCCTCTTGCGCCCAACGGGGCCCCGCGTGGCCGTCATTCTGGCCGTCATTCGTGATGTGCATGGCCAGAAGGCTTGTGAAGGTCGCGCAGTGTGACCGATGAACCGGTGCTTCACCGCCGGGGTGTGCGTGCAAGCGCATTGGAGCGGGCCGGCCAGCCGCGCATAGACGTCGACCGAGGAGGAGCAGCGACGGCGCCTGTTCAGTATTGAACCGGCATGCGCTGACCGGGTCTTGGGCCGCGAACATGCGTTCACCGCTGAAGGCAGCGCCCACCGACTCAAGGAGATCAGAGATGTCCGACTTGCACGAAATGGACGCGTTGCGTCCCGCGCCCCGCACCACGTCGCCGCTGGTGCTGTGGATCCTGTGCGTCGTGGTGGCCGGTGGAATCTGGCTGCTGCACGAAGGCGCTTCGCAGATGCCGACTGAACCGATCGCGTCGATTGCCGCCTCAGACACCGAAGCTGTGGCCGGGCCAGCGATCGCCACGAATCAATCGTCTGCTTCCGTTGCAGAGACCGACTAAGTCGATCGGCAACGACAACATAAACCTTGATTCAAAGAATGGAGTTCGACATGCCCGAACAGGAACAGCATCGTGTCAGCCATCGATTCAGTATCACCCAGCAGTACGGGCTCGTGGGATGGGTCGTCTTGGCAACGATAGTTGTCGTTGGCTTCGCGCTGATCGGAGTGTCGGCTTCGACCGGCAACGTCGTTCGAAGATCGGTCGATGGGGGTTTGCAACGTTCGGCGAACGTCGTCTGCACGGTTTCTGGAGACGCTTCGGGCGCAATGAATCAATCAGCATTCTTCGATGACCCACTGCGGCAGTTGGGTCAATGCCCGTAGGCTGGCTTGAATGCCTCAGCGCGGCCTTACGGCGCAGCACCGACGCCACGGGGGATCGGAGGGGCGTGAATCGGACCGTCACGGTTTGCCGCGGCGACTCCGTCAAAGCTGAGTGCGAATGTCAGCTTTCCGATGGCGACCTGTGTGATCCGAATGTCAACAACGGGTCGGGTGCCGGTGCTCCCTTTGCTCAAGCGGTCGGCAGCAATGCGTCATAGACCTGACGTTGAAGGCTCAACGACGGCAATACGAGGGCGGATTCAACCGGTCGATGCAACGGTTAGGTTGAACATCTCAGCCGGGGTGCGGTAGCTTCGTGGCTTTCCGACTGGCCACCGCGGTCTACGTCGCCTGCGCCGGTTTCCGTTTGCCGGCGCGCGTTGCCCAACCGCGGTTGGTTGGACTCTTGGGCTTCCATGACAGAAGCTCGGCAACGAATGCATCGGCAAGCGTGCAATCGCTGGCTGGTCTGCGTCGCGATGGCCAGTGTCGTAGTGTGGTTCATAGTGCGTCATCAGTTGTTCGGCCACCTGCTGGGCCAGACCCGCGCAAGCCCCAGTGGTCACGTCGCGCACGTGTCAAGCCAGAACGATCATCGCAACATGCTCGGCGTGGTCGCGGTCGATAAAGAGTCAAACGAACCGCTCGACCTCGCGCCGATTTCAGGTTGGTCGCGCCCAGGCGAAACGCGACGCGCTGCATTCATCGCGTCTGCGTCACTGGCGATGGCGTCGCCACCGGCGGCACGTCGCTGGCCCGCACCAACAGCACAGGTGTCGGCGCCAGGCGGACGATCTGCTCGGCGTCGCTCCCCATGAAGATGCGGCCGACACCGCGGCGTCCGTGGGTGCCAAGCACGATCAGGTCGGCGTGCCATTTCGTCGCTTCGGTGACCACCAGATCACAGACGCGCCCGGCAAAACTGTCGAACAAGGCCGTCTCGACCGGGACACCGCTCGCCTCGACACGGGTCTTGCACGTCTTGAGGATCTTCTCGCCTCCTTTTTGCAACTGACGTATCAGGTCGGTGGTCATCGCGCCCAAGCTGTCCATGCCCGCGGCATAAATGAGTTCGTCGACCACATGGATCAACCGAAGGCGCGCGCCGGTCAACTTGGCCAGCTTGACAGCCTCGTCCAGGCCGCGATCGGAGGTCGGACTGCCGTCCACGGGAACGAGGATGTTGGTGTACATGACGATGCCTTGAGTGAGCAGACCGGGATGGGGATAGTCGAGTCTCCTGTGCGCTGCGCCGTGGGGTTTGAGCCAGATCAACGGCGGCGCAGGGCGATTCGGCCAAGAGCACTCTGACAGTTTTCGTGGAGACCGCTGATTCGGCCTTCTTGCGCACCTCTGGTCCTCAGTCACTGTCCATTCAGTCACTGCAATGGAGCACCTCAGTACGGACAATCCCAGGGTGCGCGTGAACTGGAACGGGTGTCTGTGCGCTCTCGCGCACGACGAGATTCCCGCCGTTGCAACCCGCCGCCATGGCTCTGCTGCGCGCCGGCCTGACGCTGGTTGTGCTCAGCGCGTGGGACTTACTGTAACGTGGCGTTCTTCAGACGCGCTTGAACGCGAGCACAAGGCTGATGGCCAGCGGCAAGGTGGCGCCAATGCATGCCGCGGCCAGGACGTCCGTGGGCCAATGCACACCGAGGACAAGGCGGGAGAAAGCAACGAGCAGCGTCCATAGGAAGGCCACGCCGACGACCCATTCGCGGGCGGGCGGCCACAGCCGCATCGTGATGAGCGCGGCGGCGGTGGCAACGGCGGCAACGACGAGCGTGTGACCGCTCGGGAAGCTGGAGCCCGAGTACCACTCCGAGGGCCACAGTTCCGGTCGCGCCCGACCGACCAGCGTCTTCACGATGTACACCAGCCCGGCCGAGGCTGACGCCGATGCGGCCAGCAAGAAGGCTTCATCGCGGTGCCTCCCATACAACAGGGCGATGGTGGCCACCGAGACCACAGGAACCAGGACGTAGGCCGACCCGCTCAACGTGATGGCTTCGAAAACTGCCCTCAATGCAGCTGAAACGTGGGCATGGACGAAGACGAGGATCGCCCTGTCGATCGGGCCAGACTCGCCGCCAAGAACGTCCTCCGTAACCTTGAGGGCCAACACAGCAAGCACGAGCGCTGAAAGGATCGCCAGGCGGCGACGCTCCAGCAACACCGACCATGCCGGTTGTCGCAGGCGCACGTAAGCACGAAACACGGCATAGAGGCAGAACACGATGAAGCTCATCTTCGCCGTGTCCTCGAACAGTTCGAAGATCACGAATGCTTCCGTGGATTGCGCCAGGCATCCATGGTGATTGGGGTCACGCGCGGCCGTCCAGCCGTCACCGGCTGGCGGTTCCGGCGCCGGTCGTTTCGCGGGCGGCGATCTCGCCCATGCGAGCCGGACCCCACCAGGCCAGCGACAGCATCGCGCCGACCAGCAGGATGAGGGCAGCCGTCCAGAACGGCATCATCGGGGCCAGCGTAAACAAGGAGCCGGCACCCATCGAGCCAAGCGCTTGCCCCAAGTTGCCGGCAGCAGCCTGCTGGCCCAGCAGTTTCCCGGGCGCTGCCGACTGGCGCTCGAGCAATTCATAGGACAGGACGGGCCCCACCATTCCGGCGCCGGTGGCCACCACGGCGATCATCAATCCGAGCGAGCCCGCGTCCGGCACCAAGGACGTGAACGCGAGTGCCAAGGCCGAGCCCGCAAATGCGGCGGCGACCCAGCGCTGGTCGATGCGGCTGCGCACCGACGACAGGAGCAGCATCGACTGCGCTGCCAGCATTGCAAGGCTGCAGGTGATGAACATCGCGGCCATGGTCGCGGTGGTCAGCCCGAGCGTCTGGCTGCCGAACAGATTGAATCCCACCTCGAAGGTGCCGACCGCGAACGACGCCAACAGGGCGAGCAGCATCGATGCATGCACGAAGCGCTTGCGGGATGCGCCGTCTTCCAGGGCCAGGGACGGGACGACGGCGTGGTTCCGCCCGAGACACCACGGGGCCAACAGCAGCAGCGGCACGCCTGCCATGGCGACCGCGAGTGCCGGCCAGTTCAGCATGTCCTTCATCTGCCCGACGGCTATACCCATCACAGGCCCGGCCAGCCAGGTGCCGAATGCCGGCCCAGCGAGGAAGCCGATGAAGGACGCGCTCCCCAGCAGGACGAAGCGGCGGCTGCGATCGATGGTCGAACTGAGGTCGGCGATGTAGGCCTGTGCCGTCGGCACGATGGCTGCGGCACCGGCACCGGCGCCGGCCAGCAGCCGTGCGGCGTAGACGAGGCCGAGGCTCGGTGCCAGCGCCGTGCCCACGCTGCCGACCAGGAACGTGGCGAAGCCGATCAGGAGCACCAGCACTCGTCCGTGCCGGTCCGAGAGTCGACCCCAGAGCGGCGCGAACAGAAACAACGCGAACAGGTAGACGCCACCCAGCAGGCCCACATGCCACGCCACCGTCGACGCCGGCACAGCGCCGAGGTAGCGCAAGAGATAGGGTCGAATCAGCGGCAGTCCAGCACCGTAGCCCAGCGATACGACGAAGACCATGGCGCCCAGCAGCGGCATCGCGCCCGTGGCCATGGGCAAGGAGATCGTTGCTGTTCGCTGGAGGCGGCCGAGAGCGTCCGTCGCCATGTCGCTATCGCCTTGTGATGTGGAGAATGAAGCCCGTGAGCCAGACCAGCGCGGGGACCAGCAACAGCCATCTGAAGTCAGAGTGGAGGTCGAAGTTGATCGCGCTCATGAGCACAACCGTCAGCACCCCAGTCATGGCGATGGCCCATGACGTGCCCTTCAAGCGCAAGCGCATTGCGACGCAGGCCGCGAACACGGTGAGCACGCCCGTGCCTGCCATGAATCCACCCATCACGATGAACACTCGTTGCAGCCAGCCCTCCAGACCGGGAACTGCAGCCCGAACCTGTGCAAGAGAGCTGCCCATGAACCGCGTGTCTTCCGGCAACAAGGGTGGTCGCAGGAAGATGAAGTAAAGACCCAGTGACACGAGCCAGATTCCGCAGGCGATAAGCATCCACGTCGAGAGGGGGCAGGTTCTGATGCGTGCACTCATGGTGTCCAGCTCCAGGCGGACGCGGTCGCGTCAAAGAATCAACGGTCTGTCCGACAGTTCGTTCGCGCGATCGTCAGCGGGGAAATGCCGCACAAGGTGCTGCGTGACAGCCTGCACGCCGCTCACCACGCCGCCCTCGAAGTTCGACTGCCTGAAGGCCGTCTCCATTTGACGGCAAACCTTGCTCCACTCTTCGGTGCCGACCTTGGCATGGATGCCGCGATCCGCCACGATTTCCACGGCCCGATCGGCGAGCAACAGATAGATCAGCAAGCCGTTGTTGTGCTCGGTGTCCCACACGCGCAGTTGCGAAAAGAGTTCGATGGCCCGATCCCTGGGTGACTGTCCCTTGAACAGCGGCATGCCATCCAGTGCGCCCTCGACCACGAACCGGATCTCGCCGGCATGCGCTGTCTCGCTGGCCTTGATCGCCTTCTCGATCGCGTTCAGCGCGCCTCGAGGAAAGGCCCGTGCGACCTGGCCGTGGGTCGTCAGCAAGTGCTTCAAGATGCGTTGGGTCTTCATGATCACCACCTCCCCGACGCACCGCCGCCACCAAACCCGCCACCGCCGCCGCTGAATCCACCGCCACCGCCTCGACCGCCTCCACCGTAGTAGCCGCCCAGACCGCCCAACGCGCGTCCACCCATGCCACCTCCCAGCAGCGTGACGATCAGCGCAATCACACCCGCGCCCAGGGCCATCGACACGACGCCGACGACGAACCACGCAATCACGGCGACCACACCGCCCGTGACCAACGAACCGGGAACCTTGCCGAGCGCGGCGCGCAAGACACCACCCACGGCGAGCGCGAGGATGAAGAGCACGGGCGCGTACTGTTGAACACTGCCGACGCTCCTCGCTGGCGCGTCGCTCGGCTCCGGCAAGGGCTCTCCATCGACGACGCGGATGATTTGATCGACTCCGGCCGTGATCCCACCACTGAAGTCTTGCTGCTTGAATCGCGGCAGGACGATCTCGCTGATGATGCGCTTGCTGGTGAGATCGGTGAGCGCTCCTTCGAGGCCGTATCCCACCTCGATGCGAACCGCGCGGTCGTCCTTCGCGACGACCAGGATCGCGCCGTCATCGATCTTCTTGCGGCCGAGCTTCCATTTCTCCGCGACCCGCAAAGCGAACTGCTCGACTTCCTCTGGTGCTGTCGAAGCGACCATCAGCACTGCGAGTTGACTTCCTTTCCTGGCTTCGAAGGCTGTCAGCGTTCGCTCCAGGGTGGCCTTCTGTTCCGCAGTCAGGGTGCCGGTCTGGTCGGTGACATGCCCCGTCAGCGGCGGGACCGGCACTTGCGCTGCGGCTAGCGTGGACCCGCCGAGCCCGCCTATCACCAAGCCTGAAAACAGCAGCGCTCGGCCGATGCCGCGCACCGTCCAGCCTGCGTTCACTTGGCCGCCCCGGACGCAGTCCCGGCAGGCGTGGCCGGTGCCGTGTTGAACCCGACGCTCGGCGGCTTGGAGATCTCCTTTTCGTTCTC
>Ga0307515_10008803_pt1 | contig 19601 bp, 22 predicted proteins | sample 17_EM_MG_FD_194513 | JGI IMG/M metagenome (GOLD analysis project Ga0307515, IMG submission 194513) | Populus trichocarpa ectomycorrhiza microbial communities from riparian zone in the Pacific Northwest, United States - 17_EM | ecosystem: Host-associated > Plants > Roots > Unclassified | place... | reverse complement strand
CGCTCGGATAGCAGGCTGAGCGGTCAGGGAGCGAGTGCGCGAGCCAGCGCGGCGCGGGCCTTGCGGGTGCTGCTCGTCTGACCAAGCGATGCGATGAGCTCGGTCAAGACGCGCAGGTCGGACACCGCCTCGATCGCCGCGACGTCATCGTCAGATAGCTTGCCCAGCTTGGTGCGCGCGAGTGTGAGCACAGCGCCTCGCAGTCCCTCCTGGCGGCCTTCCTCGCGACCTTGACCGTAGTACTTGCGGGCGAAGTCACTCTGATACTGATAGCCCTTGATCATCTGCTCCTCCACGATCTGCCGAGCGTTCGCCGGCAGCACCTTCATGATGACGTCAGCATACGGCGGGCCAGGCTTCGACGCAGCCAGATCGGTCAGTTCCGTCACCACAATGTCCGGCGGCCGGACGGGAATCCGAAACCGGCCGAACACCGGACAGAGGCGCTCCGAGATCCGGTGTCGGCGGCGCTCTGCGAGCCTCTCACCAGGCCACCATCGACAACCCGGTATGCGGCGACACCGTGACCATGCAGGCCCGGATCGCCAACGGTGTGGTCCACGACATCGCGTTCGAGGCCCGCGGCTGTGCCTTGTCGCGCGCCTCGGCCGCGCGTACCCTCGCCACCCGCTTCGAGCACTTCGTGCAATCCGCCCCCGACGCCGCGATCCCCGACGACCTCGACGACCGCGGCGCGTTCTCCGGCGTCCGCCGCTTCCGCTCGCGCCGCGCCTGCGCCGTCCTCGCCTTCCGCGCCCTCCTCGCCTCGCTCGACCGCGGCCCATGACGCGGCCGCGTGGTGCACCGGCGGTGTACCGCGCAGCCCGAGCCCGGTGCGATCGCTGACGTCAACACGCGACGTCGAACACTCGCGCGCACTCGACCAGCCTCATCACCGCCGCACCCGCATCACGCGGTCGCGAGTGGCCAGATCATCCGCGACTTCGTTCGGTTACCGCCGTCGCGGCCGCCGGTTGCAGATCTGGAACCGCCCCGATCTCCTGACCTCCGCTGCGCAGCACCTGATGTGTCGGTTGCCCGGCACGACGGTTGCTCTTGCCGTCGATAACCCAAGAAAGGCATACCAATGAAGAAGACCACGAAGAAGCTCGCTCTCCGGAAGGAAACGGTCCGTCGGCTCGCGAGCGGCGACCTGATGATCGTGCAAGGTGGCCAGCCCACGCTGACTGTGACCAACTGCGGAGAAGGAGAATGCAACCCGCCCCAGTCGGCAACCTGTAGCGAAGGCATCGTGTGCGGCAGCACGTTGACCACCAACTGCCATTGATCATCCGCGGCGTGGACACCCGATCGTCCCGAGCGCAAATGATCCCGTCGGGTGCGCCGGCCACCTGGACGTGATTGGATCCCGCTGGGTCCGCTGGACTTTCCGTCCAACGCGGTCGGCAAGACAATTCCGTATGGCGTCCATGACCTCGCTGCCAACGACGGGTCGAGGTGACCATTCGCGGCCCCTGACGTCCACCGCAGCTTGCTCAACGTCGTCACCTACGAGCTCGCGGGGCGGGCCGAAGAGCCCGCCGCAGCGCGTTTCCAAGGAGAAGCATCGGGCGCCGGCTCCGCGTTCACTGTGACCATTCCGTGCGCCGCACCCGACCCGAGCACGGCGCCGCCGGCCTCGAAACGACGCTGGCGGGTGTTTTCCCGTGCCGCTGGACTGCGTCGCCGAGCAAGTTCTGCCACCACTGGCTCACTGTCTGACGACGGTCCATCGTGGTAGCTCTCATCCATCGCCCACGAGGCGCAGGCGACGGGAGACATCGATGGACCGAACGGTGGATTCGGGACCGGGGATCGGCCGGCTCGCGGCGCTCATGATGGTCGCGGCGCTCGCCGCGAGCTGCTCCGGCGTCGCGCCGGACGACGAGGTAACAGGGACGCGCACGTTCGTCGGCGCGTACGACCCGTGGGACCGCGACGTCGCGCGACTTCACGACGTCGTCGCGCTCCCGGGAGCCCGTCTCGCGGCGTTCGCCGCCGCGGAGATCCCGGTCGTCGACGGCCCGCGCATCGACGCTCGCGGGCGCACCGTCTACACGATCATGGCGAGTGGACAGCTCGCCTCGTGGTTCGAGTCGCAAGGCTTCAGCGTCGAGGGCCACGCGTACATCGCAGCGCTCGGCGACCGCGGGGTCAAGCCGTTCAGCGAGATCGAGTGCACGGCGAGCAACGCCTGGCCTCCGAGCTCGCAGTACTTCGCGTGGTACGATGCGCGCGCGGACGCCTTCCACGGCGGCATCGACGCGGAGCTCCAGGCGATGGCCGCGCCCCACGTCACCGTGAAGTCGATCGCGACGACCTGGGAGCATCGCAACGTGTGGGCGGTGCGGGTCGGGCCGACCTCCGAGACGACCGCGGCGGTGCCCACGGTCTACGTCATCGGCACGCATCACGCGCGCGAGTGGGCGAGCGAGGAGGTCACGCTCGAGCTGCTGCGGTTCTACGTGAAGGGTATCGCGAGCGATGCCATCATCCAGCGGCAGCTCGCGAACGCGGCGATCGTGTTCATCCCGGTCGCGAATCCCGACGGCTATCAGTACACGCGCAACCCGTCCGATGGCCTCCCCGGCGATCGCACGCAGCGCAAGAACCGGCGCTCCGATCTGTGCGCCACGGTCTCCGCGCAAGGCGTCGACCTCAATCGCAACTACGGCGTGTTGTGGGGGGCACCGTCGGACAGCATGAGCACCAATGCCTGCGATACCCAGGTCTACATCGGCCCGAGCGCGGCCTCGGAGCCCGAGGTCGCGGGGATCCAGAAGGTGCTCCTCGGCACAGCATTCTCGGACGCCAAGGGCAACTTCAAACAGACGCCGACGGCCTCGATCTCCTACCACACCTACAGCGACGATCTGCTCTACCCCGGCGGCTTCAAGTTCAAGACCGACGCGAACGGTCCGCGGTGCTGGCCCCAGGACAACTGCATCAACCCCGACTTCATCATCTACCGGCACCTGTTCGGCGACTACGAGAATCCGGTGATGATCGACACGACGCTGTCGCCGAGTCTCGCGGTCCCGACGGGCATGGACAACACGATCAGCTACACCACTTCGGGGGACACGAACGCGTTCGCGCAGAACTCGGTGCAGCCCGCGCTCTCGGTGACGCCGGAGCTCACCAGCAAGACCGTCGGCTTCTACATCGAGTGCGAGAGCAACTACAAGGCGATCATCGCGGCGTGGGTCGCGAACCAGAAGACGCTCATCTCGAAGGTGCTCGACGCGTCGCCCAGGCTCGCGTCCACGGTGCCGGCGAGCTCCTACGGTCCGCCGATCTTCAGCGCCGGGTTCGCGCTCACTTCGTGGGCCCGCGAGACCTCGGACACGCTGACCGAGCAGACCGTGCGCGCGCGCCTGGTGATCGGCGCATTTCGCCCGACCGATGCGTTCGTGCCGTTCGCGATCACCGTCGACGGTGCCGCCGCCACCGCGAAGCCCGGGCGCCGTGGCGCGCAGTACGATGCGTACCTCTACGACCCGCCGAACCCGCTCAAGTTGCCCTGCACCGTGACCGGCGGACGAGACAAGGGCGACGGCTCGCACGGCGGCGGATGCACCGCGCCGATCGATCTGTGCGATCCGGGCCGGCTTCCGCATGACGCGGGCTGGACGCTCAAGCACGCGCCGCGCGGCGGCGTCGACGACTGCTGGTGGGAGCCGGTGGCGAGCGCGACGAGTGACGGCACGTTGAACATCCCGAGCTACGGCGGCTTCCCCGCGAACACCACGCAGTGCCAGCTGATGTTCACGACCGACTGGGACGCGACCGGTGGCGGGAGCCCGGTCACCCTGCAACGCTTCCACGGCGGCGCATGGACCGAGGTCACGCGCTGGCCGTTCAATGCGCCGCCGATCTACGAGACCCGCACGTTCATCTCCGGCGGGCGCTTGCGGACCGAGGCGGTCGAGAGCAATGCGACCGTGCCCGGCCCGACCGACGCATTTCGCTTCATCGTCAAGGCGGGCACGCAGCCGAAGTTCCAGCTGTTCGATCCGGTCGTGTACTGCCGCTTCGGCCCGCGGCCGTAGCGACCTGCCGTCCGACACTCAGCGCGGCTTGGCGTGAACAGCGCGGACTCGAAGCTGCCGCCCCGAAGCTGCGCCCAGCCGAGATGATCGAGCGCACGCTGTTCTCGATCTGCAACGACGAGACCCGGTTTCACCTGAACGGCGTGTTCTTCGAGAGCGATCAGGGTACAAGACACGACGTTGGCGAGCATGACGCGACGGTGCAGCACACCGCGGGCCAGATGCCGGCACAGTCAGATCCACCAGTTCCCTCACGGCGATGGCCGGCTGGCGGACGGGCGTCCGAGATCCGGCCGGACATCGGACAACGTCAGGCCGCTCGGCGGCCAAGCGATCGGGTCACATCTTGCGGCTGTACGAGCGCACGGCAAGCGGCGCGAAGATCGCGACGATCGCGGCACAGCCGATCATGGCCCACACGACGTGCGCGGTCAGCCGGCCGTCGTTCATCAGGTCGCGGACCGCGTCGATCACCAGCGTGACGGGGTTGATGCGCACGAACGCTTGCAGCCAGCCCGGCATGGTGTGCGCCGGCACGAACGCGTTCGACAGGAACGACAGCGGGAACATGATCATCATCGAAAAGCCCTGCACGGCCTGGGCGCTGCGCGCGATCGTGCCGAACCAGGTGAAGATCCACGCCAGCGACCACGCGGCGATCACGATCAACAGCCAGCCACCGAGCACTCCGGGCACGCCGCCGCCGGGGCGATAGCCCATGGCGATGCCGACGACGATCGTGAGCGTCGCGGCGATGGCGTAGCGCACGAGGTCCGCGATCGCGGGACCCGCCAGCGGTGCGATGCGCGAGATCGGAAGCGACTTGAACCGATCGAACACGCCCTTGTCCATGTCCTCGCGCAGCTGGATGCCGGTCGCCATGCACGCCGTGAGCGCGGTCTGCGCGAGGATGCCGGGGATGATCAGCGGCAGGTAGCTCGCAGTGCTACCGGCGACCGCACCGCCGAAGATGTACGCGAACATCGCGGTGAACAGCAGCGGCTGCAGCGTCACGTCGAACAGCTGCTCGGGGTTGCGCCGCATCTTGATCAGCGCGCGCCCGGCCATCGCGAGCGTCTGGTCGATGGTGTTGCGCGCCATCACGCCACCTCCTCGGCGGCGTCGCTGTGATGGCCGGTGATCGCGAGGAACACCTCGTCGAGCGTCGGCCGGCGCACGCTCGCAGTGGTGATGCCGAAGCTCGCCTGGCGGAGCGCGATCAGCACGTCGGCGGCGCGGTTGGCGTCGGCGAGCGCGATGTTGAGGCCGCCGGCCTCGGGCGTGAGAACCGGTGGCTCGCCGATCAGGCGCGCGATGAGCTCGGCCGCCCGCGCGGTGTGCTCGCGGTCCTCGAGCCGCACGTGGAGCGTCGAGCTGCCAACGCTCGACTTCAGCTCGTCGGGTGTGCCCTCCGCGACCTTCTTGCCGCGATCGATCACCGCGATGTGATCGGCCAGCTGATCGGCCTCGTCGAGGTACTGCGTGGTGAGCAGCACGGTCGTGCCGTCGCGCACGAGCTGGCGGATCGTCTCCCACATCTGCCCGCGCGTGCGAGGGTCGAGCCCGGTGGTGGGCTCGTCGAGGAACAGCAGCGGCGGCCGGCTGATCAGCGACGCCGCGAGATCGAGTCGGCGCCGCATGCCGCCGGAGTACTTCTTCAACAGACGATCGGCCGCGTCCGCGAGCCCGAAGCTCGCGAGCAGGTCCTCGGCGGTCGCCCTCGCGCGCGCGCGCGTCAACCCGAGCAGGCGGCCGAACAGCACCAGATTTTCGCGCCCGGTCAGGTTATCGTCGACGGCTGCGTATTGTCCGGTCACACCGATGAGCTGGCGGACGCGATGCGGGTCCGCCGCGACGTCGACGCCGAACACCCGCGCGCGTCCGGCATCGATCGGAAGCAAGGTCGCGAGCATCTTCAGCATCGTGGTCTTGCCGGCCCCGTTGGGGCCGAGCACGCCGAACACCTGGCCGCGCCGGACCTGGAGGTCGATGCCATCCACCGCGCGGACGGCGTCGAACGTCTTCACCAGACCGGTCGCCTCGACCGCCAGGGGGTCGTCGCCAGAATCGAGAGTGATCATCGCCAGTAACCATGCGCGCCACATGTTGCGGGTTCGCACGCACGATTGTGAAGAAACCTGACACGCCGCCATGGCGTACGACTGCACGCCGGTGCGAGCGAAGGCGGTAGCGCCTGCGCGCGACTACAGCCCGAAGGTCAGACCCGCGGTCCACAGCCGGATGCCGCCGGTGTGCCCGCCGCCCGTGTCGAGCCGGTCGTCGCTGACCTCGGCCCAGATGCCGGCCTCGCCGAGCAGGGGCGCCGACAGGCGATACTCGAGGCCGAGCCCGCCGACGACGCCGTCCACGGTCGAGTCCATCGACGGCAGGTCCGCGCCCAGCCAGACGCGCTCGAGGCCGACCCGGCCGAAGAAGCCGAATCCGCCTCGAACCGGAAACCGCAGCCGCAGGTGCGCACCCGCCGCCGTCCCTGTGCTGCTACCCAGCCCGAATCGCGACAGGCTGCCCTCGATCGCGAGCCGGCTCACGCCGATGCCGAGCGCGAGCCGCCCGTTGGCCCCGTCGCCCTCGCCGCGCCCCGCCATGCGCATGTCGCCGTGCAGCGCCGGGTCCCCGCCGACACCGAGCGAGAGGTAGCTCTCCGCCGAGGCGACCGAGGCCGACCCGAGGACAGCCGTCAGGCAAATACCAAGGCGAATCATGATCGAAGGATCGCAGCAACCCGCGTGCCCGGCGAGTTTTCGACTTCATCCATGCAGTTGAGGCACGGCACGTGTCCTGCTGTTCACGGCAGACGAGCACACGTGCGCGCCGAGGCCACGCCGGTGCGACGCTGCGACGCTGCCAGCCGGCGTGCGCCAGGGCGCAGCCACGGTCACCACTCGCCGACGATCAGAAAATAGCCGGCGCTCCCTCGCGGAACGGATCCAGGGGGACTCCTCCGGTGATCGAATCCACGGCGGCGTCAGGACAAACGAGCAGCGTCTCGCTGGCCGCGGCACGAGACGGTGGGGGCCCCGTGGCATCGCGCTGCGTGCGACGAGTCCCCCGGAATCCGGACGACGATCCGGGACGACAATGATCTCGGGAGGATTCGTCCGATCGAGTTTTCTTGCCATACTGCTCGTCGTGACCGACACCGTCGTCCAGCGCTTCCGCGTCACGCTGGACTACCCGGTCGTGTTCACGCGCGACGCGCTGTCGGCCGACAACCCCGCGCTCGCCGACGTGGTGAGCCGCCGCGAGCCGGAGCGCCGGCACCGCGTGGTCGCGATCGTCGATCGCAACGTGGCCGCCGCGCACCCCGGCCTGGGCGACGGGCTCGCCGCCTACGCCGCCGCGCACCCCGCCAGGATCGAGCTGGTCGCACCGCTCGAGGTCATCCCCGGCGGGGAGCCGGCCAAGACCTGGGCCGTCGCCGAGGCGCTGTGGCGCCGGCTCGCCGAGCTGCGGATCGACCGCCACTCGTACGTCGTCGCGATCGGCGGCGGCGCCGTGCTCGACGTCGTCGGCTTCGCCGCGGCCACGCTGCACCGCGGCGTCCGGCTGGTGCGGATGCCGACCACGGTGCTGGCCCAGAACGACGCTGGTATCGGGGTCAAGAACGGGATCAACGCGTTCGGCGCCAAGAACATGCTCGGCGCGTTCGCGCCGCCGTTCGCGGTGATCAACGACAGCCGGTTCCTCGCCACGCTCGGGCCGCGCGACCGCGCCGCCGGCATGGCCGAGGCGGTCAAGGTCGCGCTGGTCCGCGACGCCGGGTTCTTCACCTGGCTCGTCGAGCACCGCGCCCAGCTCGCCGCGTTCGAGCCCGCCGCGGTCGAGGTCCTGATCCGGCGCTGCGCCGAGCTCCACCTCGCCCACATCGCGGGCGGCGGCGATCCATTCGAGCAGGGCAACGCGCGGCCGCTCGACTTCGGCCACTGGGCCGCGCACAAGCTCGAGCTCCTGACCGACCACGGGCTGCGCCACGGCGAGGCGGTCGCGATCGGCATGGCGCTCGACGCGCGCTACTCGGTCGAGAGCGGCCTGCTCGGCGAGGCGGACTGCCGCGCGATCCTCGAGCTGCTCGCCGGCCTCGGCCTGCCGGTGTGGCACGACGCGCTGCGCTCGCCCGCGCTGCTCGACGGTCTCGCCGAGTTCCGCGAGCACCTCGGCGGCGAGCTGTGCATCACGCTGCTCGCCGCGATCGGCCGCGGCGTCGACGCGCGCGACGTCCACCCGCTGCGGGTCCAGCAGGCGATCGCCGCGCTCCAGCCGCAGAACGCGCCGGCATGAGGGTCGACGACGCGCACCTGACGTACTGCACCAACATCCACGCCGGCGAGTCGTGGGCCGAGGTCCGCGCCAGCCTCGAGCGCCACGTCGTCGCGGTCAAGGCGCGCGTGTCGCCCGAGGCGCCGTTCGGCGTCGGGCTGCGGCTGTCGGCGCGCGCCGCGCAGGAGCTGGCCGGCGGCGCGCTCGGCGAGCTGCAACGCCTGCTGACCGATCACCAGCTCTACGTGTTCACGATCAACGGCTTCCCGTACGGCACGTTCCACGGCGCGCCGGTCAAGGACGCGGTCTACCGGCCCGACTGGCTCGAGCCCGAGCGGGTCGCCTACACCGACCAGCTCGCCGATCTGCTCGCCCAGCTCCTGCCCGACGGCGTCGACGGCTCGATCAGCACCGTGCCCGGCTGCTTCCGCCCCCGCGGCGACGCGTCCGCGCTGCCGGCGATCGCCGTGAACCTCGGCCGCTGCGCCGGCCACCTCGCGGGGATCGAGCGCGCCACCGGCAAGCGGATCACGCTCGCGATCGAGCCCGAGCCGTGCTGCCTGATCGAGACCCTCGACGAGGCGATCGCGCTGTTCACCGACCACCTGCAGGGCGATCCGCACCTCCGGTACCTCGGCGTCTGCCTCGACGCCTGCCACGCCGCGGTCGAGTACGAGGACCTGCCCGCCGCGCTCGCCCGGCTGCGCGCCGCCGGCGTGCCGATCGCCAAGCTCCAGCTCAGCGCCGGGCTGCGGCTCAGCCCCGTCGACGCCGAGCGCCGCCGCGCCGTGGCCCGGTTCGCCGATCCGGTCTACCTCCACCAGGTCGTCGCGCGCCGCGGCCGCGAGCTCGCGCGCTACACCGACCTGCCCGACGCCCTCGCCGATCCCACCGCCGCCGACGAGTGGCGCGTCCACTGCCATGTCCCGATCGTGCGCGCCGAGCTCGGCGCGTTCGCCAGCACCCAGGACTTCCTCGCCGAGCTGCTCGCGATCCAGCGCCGCGACCCGATCTCCGACCACCTCGAGGTCGAGACCTACACCTGGGACGTCCTGCCGCCCGAGCTGCGCGACGCGCCGATCGCCGACGCCGTCGCGCGCGAGCTCGCCTGGGTGCTCGAGCGCCTGCGCTGAGCGGCTGGCCCGAACGCTCGACAGCACGCGACCGCGGGACGTATACCTGAACCGTCGCCGCCATGAAGCTGTCCGTCGCGCTCCGGCTCGGCCGGGTCTCGAACCTGCCCACCGTCACCAGCAACGTGCTGGCCGGCATCGCGCTCGCCGGCGGCGCGCTGTCGCCGCTGCGCATCGGCCTGGTCGCGCTCGCGATGTCGATGATGTACGTCGCCGGCATGTTCCTCAACGATGCGTTCGACCGCGACATCGACGCGCGCGAACGCCCCGACCGGCCGATCCCCGCCGGCGAGGTCCGCGCCGCGACGGTGTTCGACGCCGGGTTCGCGCTGCTGCTCGGCGGCATCGTCGTCACCGCGATGGTCGCGCTCGCGACCGGCGCCGGCTGGCGGCCGATCGTCTGCGCCACCGCGCTCGGCGTGCTGATCGTGCTCTACGACGCGTACCACAAGCAGAACCCGCTCGGCCCGGTGGTGATGGGCCTGTGCCGGGTCGGCGTCTACGCCACCGCGGCGTTCGCCTCGACCCGCGAGGTCGACCCCGCGCTGGCCTGGGGCACCGTCGCGCTGCTCGGCTACCTGATCGGCCTGACCTACATCGCGCGCCAGGAGAACCTGTCCCGCGTCACCAACCTGTGGCCGCTCGCCGTGATGATGGTGCCGTTCACCATCGCCCTGCCCCACGACCTGTTCGGCGCGGCGATCTACCTCGGCCTCATGCTCTCGACCCGGACCGCGGTCGTGATGCTCACCCGGCGGCAGATCCGCGAGGCCGTCACCTTGCTGATCGCCGGCATCGCCCTGCTCGACGCCTGCCTCGCCGCGAACCAGGGCTGTCTCGGCCTCGCGCTCGGCGCGGTCGCCGCGTTCGGCCTGACCCGGCAGCTCCAGCGCCTCGTGCCCGGGACCTAGCTCGTGTTTTCTCGACTATGCTGTGCGCGATGACCGCGCGCACTTTCCTGCTCGTCGTCCTCGCCGCCGGCTGTGGCGGATCCCGGGCTCCAGCCGGTGCGCCGGCCGCCGCGGCCACTGGCGGTGCCGCGTCTCCTGCGGCGCCGGCTGTCAGGTCGGCCGAGCCACCAGCGCTGGCCGTGGTGTCGTCGGCTCCCACCGTCCTGTCCGACGAGGACAAGCGGCGTGCCCGTGCGCGCGAGCCACTCGCCGCCGCCGTGGTCGATGCGTTTCCCAACTCGAATGGCCTGTTCACCAGCCTGGTCGCGAGATGGTCGCCGGATGGCTCGGCGATCGTCTACGGCTCGCTGCGCGACGGGATGCCCGAGATCTATCTCGGCGATCCCAGGGACCCGGCGGCGCCGCCGCGCGCGGTGACGACCGGCCCCGAGCGCTCGATCTGGGCCGGGTTCACCGCCGACGGCAAGTCGATCCTGTTTCTGCGCGACCAGAAGGGGGACGAGAATCACGCGATCTGGCGGGCCGGCCTCGACGGCAGCGGACAGGTCAACCTGACCGCGGACGAGACGATGCGCCGCGGCGAGCCGCTGTTGCCGCGCAGGCGACCGGGCACGATCTTCTACGCGGCGACCGTCGCGACGGAGTCGGGCACGTACCTCTACCAGCTCGAGCTCTCGGGCGGACTGCCCAGGCGCATCTACTCGCAGCCGCTTCCAGGTCGCGCAGCCGACGTGACCGATGATGGCAAGGAGGTGCTGTTCGTCGAGTTTCACGCCGACGACGACATCATCGTGCACGCCGTCGACGTGGCCAGCGGCAAGGCGCGGCGGGTGTTCCCGGCCGAGGGCCACAAGGCGAGCCTGTCCAGCCCTCCCTACACCGTGAGCGTGTCGAGCGTCGCCTACGCTGCGGGCGGCAAGCGCATCCTGATCTCGACCGATCGAGGCGACCACGTCGAGCTCGTCGTGCTCGACGCCGCGACCGGCCGCGAGCTCGCTCACTACGTCGACCAGGTGCCGACCGCCGCCCTCGCGCTCAGCGTGTCTCCCCGGGGCGACCGCGTGGCGCTCGGCGTCGACGCCGGGAACCACGGGCTCGTGCGGATCCTCGATGCCCGCACGCTCCGGGTGGTGCGCGACGTCAAGGTACCGTTCGGCGAGGTCAAGGTCGGGACCTGGCGGGACGACGGCCGAGCATTCTCCGTGCTGATCTCGCTGCCCGAGCAGCCGGCCGACATCTTCTCCGTCGATGCCGCTTCGGGTGCGGTGATCCCGCTGCGCAAGGAGGTGCGCGCGGGGGTGTCCTCGCTGCCGGCGCTCTCGGTCGCCATCGAGGACATCAAGTCGTTCGACGGCCTGATCGTGCCGGTCAACGTGTACCTACCCAAGGTCGAGAGCACCAGGAAGCTCCCGGTGGTCGTCAGCTTTCACGGTGGGCCGACCTTCAGCGCTGCCGTCCGATGGAATCCGTTCACCCGGTTCTTCACCGCCCTGGGCTATGCGGTCGTCGAACCGAACGTGCGCGGCTCCTCGGGGTTCGGCATCGCCTACGCCATGGCCGACAACCGCGAGAAGCGGGCGGACTGGCTCAAGGACGTCGCCGCCGTCAACGCGTGGGTCAAGGCACAGCCCTGGTGCGACGCCGAGCGCGTCGTGGCGATGGGAGGCAGCTACGGCGGCTACACCACGCTGATGGCGATGACCCGGCAACCGACGCTCTGGCGTGCCGGCGTCGACCTGTTCGGGATGTCCGACCTGCGCACGTCCATCGCATCGGCCAGCGCGGCGAGTCGCAGCGCGTGGGTCGCCGAGTACGGCGACGTCGAGCACGACGCCGCGCTTCTCGAGGAGTTCAGCCCGATGCGCGACGTCGACAAGATCGTCCGGCCGCTGTTCGTCTACGCCGGGGCGAACGATCCGCGGGTGCTGCACAGCGAGGACGACGCGATCGTCAAGGCGCTGCGCACCCGCGGCGTGCCCGTGGAGTACATGGTGGCGGGCAACGAGGGCCACGGGTTCGATCGCCGCGAGAACAAGATCGAGCTCATGACGCGGACCGCGCGGTTCCTCGAGGACGCGCTGAAGTGAGACCGCGAACGGATCACGCGATCACGGCGCACGCTCGACTGGCTGACCGCTTCCGGTGATCGCGGCGCCTCAGGGCCGCCGGCCGGGCCGCGGCATGATCCGTCATGCCGAGCGCGGCATGACGGCCACAGGTCCACCAGCGCTGCGGAGCCGCGTTCGGCCTGACCCGGCAGCTCCAGCGCCTGGTGCCCGGGACGTACCCGAGCGACCGGCCTGCTCGTTCGGCGAGTAGAGCGCGCCGCGCGGAACGCGGTAGGTTGCGCGGATGTCGACCGAGCGTGCCACACCGTCGCTGTTCGAGTGGGCCGGCGGCGGCGAGGCGCTGTCCCGCCTGTTCGTCCGGTTCTATCAGCGCGTGCCCGACGAGCCGGTCCTCCGCGACGTGTTCGCCGCGATGGATCCGGCGCACGCGCAGCACGTGGCCGCGTTCGTCGCCGAGGTCTTCGGCGGCCCGACGGCCTATTCGCGCGACCACGGTGGCCACCCCCACATGATCCGCAAGCACCTCGCCCGCTCGCTCACCGAGGTGCAGCGGCGGCGATGGATCGAGCTCCTGCTCGATTGCGCGGACGAGGTCGGCCTGCCAGGCGATCCGGAGTTCCGATCTGCGTTCGTGGCCTACCTCGAGTGGGGGTCGCGCCTGGCCGTGATCAACTCGCAGCCCGGCGCGGCTGCCGACGAAGCTGCGCCGATGCCGCGCTGGGGATGGGGCGAGCCGAAGGGGCCGTACCAGCCGTAGGGGCCCGCTCAGCCGGCCGCGCGGACGTAGTGCAGTCCGACCACGCCGCTCGGATACGACCTGGTCTCCTTCAGGGTGAACCGGGTGTGGATCCCCTCGGGGAACACGCGCTTGCCGCCGCCGAGGATGACCGGATAGACCAGCAGGTGGAGCTCGTCGACCAGGTCGTTGGCCAGGAGCGCGTGCACCAGCTGGCTGCTCCCGTCGGTCACGATGGTCTTGCCCGGGCTCGCCTTGAGGGCGCGCACCGCACCGACGACGTCGTCCCGGATGATCGTGGTGTTGCGCCAGATCGGCTTCTCGAGGGTCTTCGACACCACGTACTTCGCCGGGGTGTTCATCATGTCGCCGAACGGATCGCCCGGCGCCATCGGCTCGAACGCCTCGGCGTGGGTGACGTAGGTGCGCCGCCCGAGGAGCAGCGCGTCGACGTCCTGCATCAGCGACCCGAACGTCGCGCCGATGTCATCGTGCCAGTACGGCTGGGTCCAGCCGCCGTGGGCGAATCCGCCATCGCGGTCCTCGTCCGGGCCGCCGGGCGCTTGCATCACACCATCGAGGCTGACGAACTCGGAAACGATCAGCTTGCGCATCGCATCTCTCCTGTGTCGTGGTTGTCTGATCCGGCGACGAACGCGTGGGCGCCAGATCGACACGCCGCCCTCGCTTTGTTTTCGGCGGTGGTAAATCCGCGAACTGCCAGGAGATTCGGCGGACGACGCAAGCGGGCGGCTCAGTGCGACGCGCGCGGTGACGGCGGATAGCTCGCTTCGCCCTCGAGCGCCTCGAAGTGCACCACGATCTTCGCCTTGCCGGCCAGGATCTCGAGATCGCCCGGCTCCGCGATCGCCACCTCGCGATCCCCCTTCGCGATCCGGATCATCTTGCACGGTTTGTCGCTGCAGTCACGGAGCGCGAGCGCGCGATCCGCGTGGACGTGCAGCGTCGTCACGTGGTCGCCGCGGGTCGCCGCCAGCGTGCTCTCGCCGACCAGCTTCGAGGCCCGGCGCACCCGGTCGGTGATCACGACCAGAGGCCCCGACGTCTGGGTCGCGCGCTGGTGCGGCGGCTGGACCCGCTGGCTCCACGTGAGGTTGTCGTAGTCGACGTGGTTCCCCTCCTTCGTGATCCCGTCGCGACCGACATCGATCTCGTCGCTGTCCTCGCGGACGAGCACGAGCTGGCCGGCGCGGATCGCGAACGAGTAGCCGATGCCGCCGTGATGGACGTTGAAGTTCTCGCGGATCACGCCGGCCTTCGCGACCCGCCACGCAGGCGGGTTCGACGGCGCCTCCGGGCAGGAGTTGCGGCCGCCGACCTCCGCGGGAGCCTCGAGCAGGTCGACGCCGTGCTGGACCAGGAACAGCCCGGCGTCGTCGCCGCAGACGAACGCGATTGACTCGGGGACGTGGTCACCGTCGAGATCGTCGGCCCACCAGTCGACCACATGCATCGGCGGCGCGTCCGCGAGCCGTGCCTTGACCGCTTGCACGAACGACGGCGGGGCGGCGAGCGCGAGCACGACCGGCAGCGGCAGCATCTGCCGATAGTAACGCCGGGGCCAGGCCGCCTGTTCCTGCGAGTACGAGCGGCTCAGGTGGCCGTGGCCGGCGCGCGCTTGGCGCGGGGTCGTCGAACCGGACGCTTCCGGGTCGTCGTCTTGTGGGCGCCGGCGCGCTCGGTGGTGCGGCCTGCCGCGGTCGCGCGCTTTGCGGCCGCGCTGGGCTTGCTGCCGCGCCGCGTCGGCGACTTGCCGGCGGCGGCCTTCGTCGCCGCGCGGCCCTTGCCCTTCAGGGCGTAGGCGCCGAGCACGGCCACCGCGCCGATCGTGAGCTTGGAGAGAAGTGACATTACAGGCGCGCCGCTCCCTGGCGGCCGGTGATCAGCCGGTATCCCAGGAGCAGGATCACCGCGCCCAGGACTGACGCGATCAGGCCCGCAGACTCGTTCGGCGCGTACCAGCCGGCAGCCCGACCGAGGTAGTTGGCGATGAACGAGCCCGCGATCCCCAGGAGGATCGTGATGATCGCCCCGCCGGGATCCTTTCCAGGCATGACCAGCTTCGCGAGCGCGCCGACGATGAGTCCGATCAGGAGAATCCAGATGATGTGCATGAGCTTTCCTTCCGCGAACCGTCTCTGCGCGACCTGTGCCAACGCCGAAACGCCCGCGGCGGGCGCCGTGGCCCGAGGTGATCGAGCGAGATCGCACGGCCGAGCGAGCACGCGCAGGCCATCGAGCGACGCCAAACCGCAGCCCCGGCCACGAGTAGCTGCCGTTTGCGCGCGCGAGTCGTGATGGGCCCGCGCTTGCAAAGCAAGCCATCGATGACAACCCACGCTGCCGTGAAGCACTCGACCGATGTCCTCCAGCTGCTCACCTCACAGCACGCCGAGGTCGACGCGCTGTTCGAGAAGCTCGAGCGCGGGACCGGCGACCGCGCCGCGCTGGTCATGGAGCTCGCCGACAAGCTGGCGGCCCACGCCGCGGTCGAGGAGAAGGTGTTCTATCCCGCCGTGATGGCCAGCGCCACGAGCGACAAGCTCCACGAGTCGGTGGAGGAGCACCTCCAGATCAAGCGCGTCCTGGCCGATCTGATCACGATGAAGCCCGAGGACGAGAACTTCAAGGCCAAGCTCAAGGTCCTCCAGGAGGACGTCTCGCACCACGCGCACAAGGAGGAGGAGGACAAGCTGTTTCCGATGCTCCGCAAGTCGATGAGCGCCGACCAGCTCGCGGCGATCGGCAACGAGACCCTCGCGATGTTCGAGCAGCTGATGACCGGGCACCCGTACAAGACCGTTCCGTCCGAAACCCGCACCGCGGCGCCGCTGCCGCCGGCCGCCTGAGCCACTGCGATGCGGATGGCGAGCGCGCTCAAGGGAGTCTCGGTCCTCATCGTCGAGGACGATCCCGACGCGCTCGACGTCCTGTGCATCGGGCTCGGCGCCGTCGGCGCCACGGTCCAGGCGGCGGCGAGCGCCGAGGCCGCCCTCGTCATGCTGCAGCACTGGCGACCCGACGTCGTGCTCAGCGACATCCAGCTCCCCGGCGTCGATGGCTTCGCGTTCCTCGCGCTCCTGCGCGCGAATCCGCAGCTCTGCACGATCCCGGCGGCGGCGCTGACCGGCCTCCGAGCGCCGCTGGGCGGCCACGACCCTGCGGCCTTCGAGACCTACCTCACCAAGCCGACCAGGCTCCCCGAGATCGTGATCGCCCTCGCCGCGCTGGCGAACCGGCAGCGGCCCGGGCGATAGGCCGCGCGGGCCCAACAGGACGGAGGGCGATGCGGGCGCACGGAGCGTAGCTTTCTCGCGCGCGCCTTCGTCGCGGGCCGGTTGACGTGACCGCTGTCGCGGGCGGATGGTGGTGCGCGATGACGAGAACGGATGCTCATCGCCTCGACATGGTGCAGCTCGCGAGGCAGGTGCTGCAAGACAACGGGTTCGAACCCGATCTGCCGCCCGGGATCGTCGAATCGATCCCCCGGACCGATCCGGTGGGCAACGTCCGCGATCTGCGCGGGCTCGCGTGGTCGTCGATCGACAACGACGACTCGCGCGACCTCGATCAGATCGAGGTCGCCGAGCGGCTACCCGGCGGCTCGATCCGGATCCTCGTCGGGATCGCCGACGTCGATGCGCTGGCACCGAAGGACTCGAAGGTCGATCGGTTCGCCCGGCACAACACGGTCACGCTGTACACCGGCGTGCACACGTTCGCGATGCTGCCCGAGGTGCTATCGACGGACCGGACGTCCTTGCTCGAGGGGGTCGACCACCTGGCGGTGATCACCGAGATGGTGGTCGGGCCCGACGGCGAGATCGACGACGCGCAGACCGAGGTCTATCCGGCGCGCGTCACCAACCAGGCGAAGCTGGTCTACGAACGCGTCGGAGCCTGGCTCGAGGGCCACGGGCCGCGGCCAGCGAACCGCGAGATCGCCACGCAGCTCGAGCTCCAGGACGAGGCCGCGCAGCGCCTGCGGAAGCTTCGCCACCAGCACGGTGCCCTCGATCTCGAGACCGCCGAGGCGCACGCGGTGGTCAAGGACGGCACGATCGTCGACCTGGCGATCCAGGAGCACAACCGTGCGCGCCAGCTGATCGAGGACATCATGGTCGCGGCCAACGGCGCGACTGCGCGCTACCTCGAGGCCCGCAAGCGATCGTCGATCCGGCGCGTCGTGGTCAAGCCGAAGCGCTGGAATCGCATCGTCGAGATCGCCGCCGGGCTCGGCACCAAGCTGCCGGCCGAGCCGAGCGCGCCGGCGCTGTCGGACTTCCTGGTGGCGCGCCGCACGGCCGATCCAGCGCGGTTCGCGGACCTGTCGCTGTCGATCGTCAAGCTGCTCGGTCCCGGCATGTACGTGCTGCAGCGCGCCGACGAGCCCGACGTCGGGCACTTCGGGCTCGCCGTGCAGGACTACCAGCATTCGACCGCGCCGAACCGCCGCTATCCGGACCTCATCGCGCAGCGCCTGCTCAAGGCCGCCGCCAGCGACGAGCCGCCGCCCTACAGCGACGACGAGCTGCTCGCGCTCGCCGCGCACTGCACGCAGCGCGAGGACGCGGCGCGCAAGGTCGAGCGTACGATGCGCAAGATCGCCGCGGCGATCATGCTGTCGTCGCACATCGGCCAGACCTTCGACGCGATCGTCACGGGCGCCGGCGACAAGGGCACGTTCGTGCGCCTGTTGCGGCCGCCCGCCGAGGGCCTCGTCGTGCGCAACCAGCAAGGCCTCGACGTCGGCGACGCGATCCAGGTCCGGCTGGTCTCGACCGAGCCGACCCGCGGCTTCGTCGACTTCGAAGCGATCCGCTGAGCCGCGGATCGTTCGGGCCGAGCGGGGGAGCACGGCCCGCGCGATGATCGTATGGCAGCTCACGAGATGGGCACCGCGTGCGCATTGACCGAACACCCGGTCACCATCACTCGTTTCGACTGAACAGAAACGCTCGAAACCTGAGTGCGTTGTACCGTTCGAAGGTGATACAGGGCTCGAGACACAAACAGCGTGCGGCGCGATTGTCGCGTTGCACTGCGGTTTCAGGAGGATCACATGAGCTTCTCAGGTCCACGACGAATGCCGGCATCTGTTCATGGTCTGTGTCTCACGCTGGGAGCGCTCGCAGCGGGGTGCATCGACGCCGGCGACATCGACCATGACGAGGCTGCCACGAGCTCCGCGATCGTCCTCGATCTCACTGCCAATTACACGATCGTCGGCGTGCAGAGCGACAAGTGTGTCGGCGTGATCGGCGGGAGCACGACGCCCGTGGGCCTCGAGATCAGAGCGTGCGCCGGCGCCGCGAGTCAGCGCTTCCACCCCGAAGCGATGGGTGGCGGATTCTTTCGCCTGAGGAACGAGCTGAGCGGGCTCTGCATCGACGTCTCCGAGATCTCGCAAGCCGACGGTGCGGCGATCATCCAGTTCGCCTGCGGCACGGGTCAGAATCAGCAGTGGTCGTTCACCGACGTCGCGTCGGGGGCCGAGCGCATGACGGCGCGCCACAGCGGCAAGGTCCTGGACGTGGTAGGGCAAGCCGTGGCCGATGGCACGCTGGTCGAACAGTGGTCCTCGAACAACGGCGCCAATCAGCAATTCAGGCTGGTCAAGGCACTGTCCGCATTCGCTCCATAGCCGGAGGAGTAGTCACAGCCGCCGCCGATCATAGTCACAGCCGCCGCCGATCAGACGTCCGGCGCTGCACCGGCCGTAGCGTTCCAGATCGCCACGATCTCGACCACTCCGGCGGTCAGATCGTGCCGGTAGTACAGGTGGTTTCGCGTCTTCGGCATCAGCAGACGCCAGATGGTGCGTCCGCCGCGCAGGGCATAGCACTGGCGATCTTCGTCGGCGCCGTCGCGGAGCTTGGCGACCGCAGCGGCGAGCTCGATGACGAACAAGCGCGGAGCCTTGTCGCGATTCTGCTCCCACCATGCGCGCTTGGTTCGCGCGGCCTGGAGCGCCTCCGGCGCGAAGCGAACCCTCAAGCGCGCTCAAGTTCGGCGAGCACCACGTCGGCGTCGATCAGGTCGCCCGCGTCAGCTTGGGCGAGCCCGCGGGCGAGCGCGCGGTCCAGTGCAGCGCGCTCCTGCGGCGACAGATCATCGGCCGCTCCGTCGTAGAGATAGACGGCGACTTCAGCTCCCTCGGGGAGATCGACCGGCTCGTCCACGACGATCCGGCCGTTCTTGATGTGTGCCTTGAGCGCGGTCACCGGGGCAATCATAGCGCAGGATGCCTGCTGGCGTCACGACATCGCACGAAGGCCGGGATCAACTGGGAGGACGGAGGATATCGGCGCGGCGCGAACCAGCGTGGTCACGGCAGGAACGCGAGATGGTTGATCATCTCGCCTTGCGCTGGTCGGTTCGAGGCCGGGTCGACGCACGTC
>Ga0307515_10008802_pt1 | contig 19602 bp, 12 predicted proteins | sample 17_EM_MG_FD_194513 | JGI IMG/M metagenome (GOLD analysis project Ga0307515, IMG submission 194513) | Populus trichocarpa ectomycorrhiza microbial communities from riparian zone in the Pacific Northwest, United States - 17_EM | ecosystem: Host-associated > Plants > Roots > Unclassified | place... | reverse complement strand
CATATTGCGGTCACGTGACGCGAAGATCGTATATAGCTTCGAGCGGCGCTCCCCTTCTTCTCCTTTCCTTTCTTTAGCTTTAGATTCTCGTTTATAGACAATCCAATCGTATAAGCTTGCGCGACCCTTTTGTCGTACTTATGTCTCGATTGACTAAGTCGCTAACAGATTCTAAGCAAATTCTATCGCAAACGGTTTTATTTATAGCATTTACTACTTATTTTATATTGTCCCATTAATAATCGCATAAGAAAGGGTCGTTTAAATTCTATAGCTTGCGATATTATCTTATATATTCTTTAAAATACACTTTAAAAAGAGAATTATTAGAAGCATATAAATTACCTAAGCTATTAGCTTCGGGGCCTTTTAATTAAATACTTTAGCTAAGCGGTAATATAAGGTTTAAGTAGCAGCCTATTTAGGGTGCTAGCGTCTTATATAGAAGATACTACGCTAGCATATCCTTTAGGAGAGTTTAAAGAGTAAAACTATACTATATCTCTAAAAGATTTAATAAGAGTAGGTTAATTAGAATATTAGGTCTAGAAGCTAAGAGTATAACCTATATAGACTTTATATTAGGCCCTAGCGCCTTTACAATCTTTATTAGTATCCTTATTAATATTATTATCTAATATAATAGGGCGAACTACCTATCCGGAACTAAAAGGAGCTCTTACTGTACCTGGCCCAAAAAGACCAAAACCAACCAAAAGAACCCTAAAAAATACCTAGAGAATCCCCCTAAAATGTATATATTACAGGGAAGGCATACGTTAAACAATAGTGGTTCGCACTTACGCGCGTCCACTAAAACCACGCCTAGTAATAGTCCTCTATAATAAGAACGGGCGAATACTATACTATAAAGCGGAAAGACCTTTATTAAGAAGGCATCTAATAAAATATAAAGCCTATTAGACGCGTCTAGTATCCGTAGTTACGGGGAAGTAACTATTAGCTATAACGAACTAATATAGCTAGTAGAATGGCTCCGCCAGTCTAGCAAACCTTAGGCGCCCCTTTAGTAAACCCTTAATTAAATCCTCTAATAGCTAAGCAAAATTAAAAATAAATAAAAACCCTTTTTACCGGCGAACCGCATCTAGGCCGCTATAGCTATATATCTATAATATAGGGAACCTACCCCCCTAAAGATAATATTTGGGTATATAATTATAATATAACCAAATATAGAAAAAGCAGAGGGGCTTAGGGGATAATTAAAAACAGAAGTCCTTATAAAGATTTATAAAGAGGTCCATAACGCTGTCGTAGCCCGACACCTTAGGAGCGAAGATATTAGAGTTACCCTAAGAGACTAATAGGTAAAGAAATAAGCCGTTAGGGTAGGGGATAGGCTAGAAGAATATATTGGCATAAAAGTGCTCTGTGAAAATTACCTAGTTAAAGTCCTAGCGGTTCCCCTAAGCCTTAGGGTAGAAAAGGGATACTAGGCGGATAACATAGTAACTATATATAAGATAGTAAAACAAACGGAACGCCTTATACTAGAACTTAAGATCACCTAAATCTAATAGCTTTAATAGGAAAATGCAAACTAAGTATATAATAAGAATAATAAAAGAACATAAGGGTCGCTAAAGACTTGCTAGAAAAACGCTAGTCAAACATATAGCTCTCTTATCGTTAGCATATATACACCAAAAATGCAAAAACTTCTTATTTAAAAAGGTATTATTATAAATAGCCTTATATACAACGCAAGGCTCTATAACTATAGACTTTACCTAAAATAATACTATCGCTATGTATAATAGGGGCACACCTAATCTATATACGCAGTATAGGTATACTGCGGCCACTATATAGGCCCCTATAATATAAAACACTACTTAAATTAAGACTAAATAAAATGCGTAAACTGCTACTAAAGCATATATAAGGCGTAGAAAAGAGAAGACTGCATTAAATATAGGAGATAGAAGGTAAGGGCTTAATAGCTATAGGAATAACTACACGCTAGGTTATATAAATGAAAATAATAGGTAATAAGCTAGGGGGGCGCAGGTGCCTTTCTAGCGTTTTCTACCTTTAACACTAGGGGGCTAGGCTAGCTATCCCAAGCCTTAACGGGCCAGAAGTGACGCCGCGCGATATTACTAAACTATATAGGGATATAAGGGTCACAGGGGACATAAGAAAGAGGACGCCCTATAGGAAGACCCTTATAGATAGCTACAGTAAGCTTAAGACCAGGACAATTAAGAATTAGACTTAATGCGGCAAATATAATATTTATAGCTAACTCTTAAAGGGTATATAGCTAACTAGTAAGAACAGAGAAAGAACTAAAGATAATAACAGATTTAAATATAAAAGCGCTAGTAAAAACATAAGACATAGAAATAGAAAGCTCTATATAAAATAAGTAGTAACTAGAGTGCAGATATAAGAGATAAAAGTTTTAAATATTCTAAAGAAAGTAAAAATAGAAGAAGTAAGAAATAATAAAGAGGCAAAGAACCCTCGCTAGGGGTCCGCTACCTATCCATTATATAGTATAACTATAGCAACACAAACCACCGTCTTATAAGGCCCTTACTAAATAATCTAGACCTGAAAAAATACCATATTCTTACTATATAAGAGCCGTACTATAATACCTATATATAATCGATATACTGCCCTTAAGGATTCTAGCTCCTATATAAACCAAAAGCAGCCACACGCGTATGCTTTATAATTAGTAAGACTATTAGCCTATCCTTATAGTTATAGCAGGTAGTTAATCTAGATATTATAGTCGTAATAATCTAAATATATAGAGGACTGGTATAAATTATTAATATATATAACCCTAGGGTTAAAGGGGTTCTATAAATAGAGAATATTATATTAGTAATAAGCTTACTTAAAACTAAAGGCATGGCCGTCGAAACCGGACTCTGCACCTGTACGTGGTGACGGCTACGAACCTGGTCTTCGAAGTTCAGATCCAGAGCCAACGCAGAGACGTCGCACAGCGCGTGCTGGTGGGCCTGGTGGTGGTTGTGTGCGTCGTGGGGCGTAGTGAAAAGTTTTCACATGGGATGGTGAGATCTCGAAAACCACTACAGACGGTACCCCTTCACAATACAGCCATTACTATTCCCCTACTAAGCACCTGTACGATCCAACATGGATGCACGGCATTCGATAGCATCCCCTGACCCCCAACAGAAAGCATCGACGACCTCACATCGACGAACGAGCAATTGCGAGCGAGCAACGAGCAAATATACGGCCCCTCCTAACCCCCAGGGCGATCGCCCGCGGAGCATGCGGTCACTCGCCATCAACTATCAAGTACTACCTGGCAGCCTGGACAACACCGTACGGTTTTCCTGTCTCCTCTTAAGGAGTGGTGACCCTTGGCGAGGGCCTAGCAACTGGGGCCTAGGCGCAAAAGATACCCAGGCATACACACACACGTCCCGCTCGCCTTTTGGTATAAGTGGTAGTTTATGGATGAATCCCCCTTACGCCTTCGATAGGCCTTAGGGGGGGGGAGGCATGGCGTATATGGCAATGGTCAAACAAGAGATAGCACACGGGGGATGGCCAAGATATGGGAAACAACAGTACAGCAGTCAATTGGCAAGACCTAGCTGGGACGTAGTAAACCCTAGCTGGGATAAGCTAGAGAAGGAAGCAGTGGTTCCCAAGGAATTCGAACATCTAAGGAGGACAGGACGTAGCCGTAGGCCCGCAGGGCCGCCGCTATGGACGGATATGGCAAACCGGGGTTTTTCATCCTACTGAGGTGGCTTATAGGGTTTTTCCTCCCCCAACTATAGGGTTTTTCTTCCTATAAATTACAAGTTTTTCCCCTGTGACGGAGTAGTCTGCGTGGGCCGCATAGGATCCGTATCAGACGTTAAGCAATGAATTATTATTATTAAAACTAAAGGCATAAAGTCTATTCTATTAGGAGATATAAACCTCTACTACCCGCAGTAGGGGGGTATCCACGTTACTACTAAACAATAGGTAGAGTGCCTACTAAAAGCTATAGACACCTGGGGCCTTAAGCTAGCCACCCCCCCTAAAGCAATTATATAGTAATAAGGATCCGCTAGAAGTATAATTAACCTTATATTTATAGACGAAGGCCTATACTAGAGACTTAAAAGGTATAACCCTAAAGAAGAATAGGCACTTACTTTAGACCATATCCCCATCTAGATATAGCTAGATTTGGACATTAAGGCGCAACTAAATAGTAAAAGATATGTAATAAGGATGCTTAAGGCAGACAGTTTCCTTAATATAGTTAAACAATAACTCTAAGACCTAGAAGAAATCCACCTAATACTAAATAAGCGAGGCTTATTAGCTACCCCTAAGGAAATTAACCAAAGACTAGAAAGAATTTAGGCAGCAATTAAAAATAGGCTAAAAGAGTACTGCCTGGTCTTAAGACCGGGCCCCTATACGCAATATATATAGTCCGCATAATATATAGTTCTTATAGCTAGCTAATAACGAGCAAGAAGGAAATACTTAAGTAGCTATAACCTTAAAGATAAGAGATAATATAAAGATATAAGAAACCAGTTAAAGAATACCCTAAAAAAAGAAGCAAGAAATAACTAGAGACGATTTATAAATAAGTATACTTCTAACCCGAGCCTTCTCTATAACAAGGGCCTATAGGCTATAGCAAAATAGGTAAAGAAAAAGGCAGGGCGACTAGTAGAAGATTTATACCTACTACCCCTATAAAGATTAGGAGAATTACAGGCTACTAATAATAATAATAAGAAGGTAAAGATCCTTATAGAAAGGTTCTTCCCCTAACTAGCTCTAGTAGACCTTAGTAACATTATAGATAAAGCACTAGTAACTCGCCTATGGGTTAACAGCGATATAATAATAGAGGAAATAGCTAGAACTATTAGCCGCCTTTTAAATAATATAGCACTAGATTTAGATAGAATTCTAAATAAGGCCTTAAAGACCTATAGACTACTTATAGCACCCTAGCTTACAGATATAGCCAGAGCATACTTTACTATAGGCTACTACCCATAACTCGGAAGATCTATAACAACAGTTATTCTATAAAAAGAAGGTAAAGCAAATTACTTAATCCTAGAAAGCTACCGCCCTATTACCTTAAAAAACACCCTTAGTAAGATCTTAGAAAAGGTAATAGCGGACCGCATAATAGACACGGCTAAGAAATACGCCCTATTACTATAGAGCCAAATAGGGGCAAGAAAGAACCGCTTAACACTATTAGTACTTACGCTACTTACTGCCACCATTAAATATATATAGGCGATGCGAAGGGACTTTATAGTATTAATGCTTAGCCTAAACATTAGTGGCGCCTACGATAACGTACCCTATAAGCGTCTTCTATATATTCTTAGGGCAAAAGGCTTCCTAGAATAGATTATATAATTTATCTAAGGGTTTATAGGTTAGAAAGAAATATTACTAGTCTTTAGCGAATACTAAAGCCCCCCTATTACAGTTATAACAGAAATACTATAAGGATTACCCCTCTTACCTATACTCTTCCTTTTCTTTATAAGCAACCTACTTAACTTCTTTAAGAAAGGGGCAACCTAGGGGATAGGCTTTATTAATGACACAAACCTAATTATATACAGGCTATTAGCCACAGAGAATTGTAGAATGCTAGAGAAAGCTTATAATACCTATATAGAATAGGCAAGATAATATAGAGTCTAATTCTTACTAAAGAAATACTAGCTAATCCATTTTATAAGAAAACGTAACTAATCTATAGACCTCTAGCATATAATCCACATCTAAGGCTTTAGGGGTTAACCAGTTTAGGGCCTAAGGGTATTAGGAGTATAGGTAGATAGCAAGCTCTAGTAGAGCGTATATATAGTATAAGCGGCCTATAAGGGCCAAGTATAGTATATCGCATTATCTAGAATCGTTAATTCTATATAGGGCCCATACTTCTAGAGGTTACGCCTACTATATATAGCAGTTATCTAGCCAACCATAACGTATAGGTCCAGTATTTGGGCCATTAGAGAATTTAAAAAAGGCCCCCCTAAGTCGCTCCTTAAACCACTCTAAAAGGTCTAAATAGCCTACCTTTAAAGTATAATAGGCGGATATAAGCAAACGGCCACAGCACTACTTAAAAAGGAAGCCAATATTCCCCCCCTATAACTATATATTAAAGCCGCTGTAATATAAAGGGCCTAAAATAAACGCAACTTTAATGTTATAAAGTATATTAAGACACGCCTAAATAAACTATAGAGGGACCCTAGGGCGCCCTATAGGAGAATAAACCAATAACCCTAAAGTAGAAAAGACATATTAGAGAAATAGGTAAAGAAAGTAAAAGAAGAATAGTACTGCTTTAGAGCCCAGGCCTATATAAAGGAGAAAGGGAAACGCGTAAGAGGCCAGTAAAAATAACAGTAAGAGAGAGAAAGGAGCTAAAGCAGAGTATAAAAGAACGCTAGAAAACTATCTACCGCAATATAATACTGGTTAAACTAACACTAGAGAGGCGTATAGAAGTTAAAGGTATAGAGGCTAACTAAGGTAAGAGGAACCCAAGCCGTAGCATAGTTAACGCTATAGGGGGTAAACACTCTAGGGCTCCGAGAAGGCCTAATAAAGGCAGAAAATATAATAGCGATACTCTTAAAAACAGAAATAATAGGACTAAAAGACTGGCTCTACTGGGTAGGTATTCTAATAGGTAACCTAAGATGTAAATATAGCTAGCTAAAACAGACACTAAAACATATAATACTATTATACCCCTTATACACTAACTAAAAAGTAATACTTTTAGTAGCTGGCATAGAGAACTATAATACACTACTCTTAATATAAAAAGGCCTTAAGGCGGTTACCTAGTAGCTTATTAGCTAAAATATACTAAACTAGTTCTAGGTTATAAGGGAAATAGTAATAAAGGATAGGGGGGTAAGCAACGGGCGCCCCCTAATAACTCTATAGTAGTAGAGTAAAGTTTATAATACTAGCGCGTCCGTAGGCTTATTACAGCAATAATAGTTCCTAAGAAGGTTAAAAAGTAAGGTAGTAAAAGTACTACAGGTGACTTATAGGCGCCTCATAGGCGCCTTATAGGCGAGTCCTAAAAGGCGAGAAAATAGATTACAGGGTTTTCTTAAATAGAGTTTTCTTCCTATATATATATAAGGAGTAGTCCGCGTGGGCCTAATAGGGATTTAAATCGGACGTTAAGCAATGAATTATTATTATTATTATATTAGGCCCTAGCTTCTTCTAAATATAATAATAAAGCGATCTATATTACTCGCGATATCTAAGATTATTATTATTTATTTATTGCTTAACGTCTGATACGGATCCTATGTGGCCCACGCAGACTACTCCGTACACAGGGGAAACTTATAAATTTACAAGAAGAAAACCCCTAATATATTAGGGGAGGAAAAACCCTATAAGCCACCTCAGTAGGATGAAAAACCCCGAATTGCTATGCCTGCACGAGCAGCGGCCCTGCGGGCCTATAGCTCGTCCTCCTTCTTAGATATTTCGAACTCCTTAGGAATTACTGCTTCCTTCTCTAGCTTATCCAAAGCTAGGGTTCACTACGTCCTAGCTAGGCCTTGCCGATCAATTGCTGTACGCTTATAGTTGTGCCCCGTATCTTAACCACCCCCTATATACTGTCTCTTATTAACTATTGCCATATATACTATACCTCCCCCCCCCTAAGGCCTATCAAAGGCGTAAGGGGGATTCATCCGTTCTACTATCCTAAAACTAAAAAACAAAAGCGGGATGTGTGTGTGTGTATCTAGGTATCTTTTGTGCCTAGGCCCCAGTCACTAGGCCCTCTCTAAGGGCACCACTCCGTTAAAAGGAGACAAGGAAAACCGTACGGGGTTATCCAGCTGCCGCTTTCAGTAGTATTACAGCAGTACGGCGAGTAACCGCATGCTCCGCGGGCGATCGCCCTAGGAGTTAGGAGGGGCCGTATATTTGCTCGTTCGTTCGTTCGTTCGCGTTTACTTATTCATTAATATAAGGTCGTCAATGCTTTCTACTAGGGGACGGGGGATGATATTAAATACTATGCATCCATATTAGATCGTACAGGTGCCCTAGATAGGAGAATATAGTAGTTGTCGTACTGTAAAGAGCCAACAGTAGTGGTTTTCAAGATCTCACCATCTAAAAATTTTTCACCACCGCCCTCAACGCCTACAACCACCACAGGTCCTGTCCGCACGCTATACGACGTCTCTGCGTTAACTCTGGATCTGAACTTCGAAGACCAGGTTCGTAGCCGTCACCACGTATAGGTACAGAGTCCGATTTCGACGGCCTCTAAGATTATTATAATATTAGATTCTCTATTATATTTCTTAACTTTAATTAATATATAAGTAAAACTGGGGATCGCTTTTAAGCTAGAGAATATAAAGATAAATACTAGTACTGTTTAAAAGAGTTTTATAAATAGAGAAGAGACTTAATAGGGAATAAGTGCTAGTTAATTATAAATATTAAAGAATACTTACTGGCTTCGTTTATAGTCTCTATTCTTAAAAACCCTTAAAGCTTTAGTGTGAAGAACGCCTTTTAACTTTATAATAAGTTTGGCTTTAACTTAGAGATATACGCCATATCTCTTATTATTAAGAGACTTAATACGTTCTAGTATTATAAACAGTACTTAGGATAGATAGGGATAGTAGTACCTAGAAATCCTATTATTAGAAATGGTTACTAATTGGAACTATTTCTTATTCCGCTTCTTAAGGGTTATTTTTAACCCTTTTAAGGCTATCTTCTTTTTCTAATAGGTAATGTTTACGTCTTTAGCTAGCTTCCGTATCTAATAATTAAAAGGATTTTTGTCTTTATTTCTAAGTCTTTCTTTACTATTTAAATCTTACTGTCTTTTAGAATTAGAGCGTATATAAATCCGTCGTCTAGGTAGTATTATAGGATTAAATAGACTAGATGGATGCTATCGCTAGGCTTAGTTATCTTTATCGCCCTAATCTTCGTTAGAGTTACTATTGGACATTTATAGGGATGCAAAATTAGGATAGTCTGGCAATAAGAACTTTACACTAGTTATTAAATGGAGGGGGGACGTTAGTTTAACACTGCTGGTAGGAAAGCATGGCGAGGGGTTATAAGGGCGATGGAAAGTATATTAGTGGTCTATAGGTGTAATTTAAGTACGCAATAGTTTAATACGTGTTCCGTTCTATATAAATAAATAAATATTATAGTTACTTCGGAAAAAGACGATCAAATATTAGAAACTATAATTAAAAACAGAAATTTACCAAATCCTTACCTATTTAACCCCTTTTTTTATACTCGCGTATGCTACTACCTATTACTATATTATTACCTTATATTTAAAGCTATAGGTAAACCTGCTTAGTTAATTAAATAGAATTCGATTATATAAGCTCTAATTAACCTCGGCAACGACGATTTCTATATAGAAGTTAAGACTAGCGTTCCTTGTTACGGACCTTATAACAGAAGTGTCACGGATATATTTTAGTGAACTGGACGAGCAGACCTGCGGAGGATAGGCCGGATAGGCCTCTCGGATAATAGACCTATCAGCTAATAGTATCTGGAGACTATCCGGATAGTCTCTAAATAGTCTTAGCAAAAACCCCTAATATACTTACACTTATAATGCACCCCCTAATATTAAATAAATATTTTTTCTATTAATATGGATTTATAGAGCTTATAAAGCGCTTTAAAATGGTACCACTTTTATCTAAATATCCTAAGGAAAAGTAATATTATATAGATATAAGGCTTACAAGAGCTCTGCGGAATAAGGCTTAAAGGAAGCCCCGCACGGAGCTCTACTATAACTGGGCTAGTCCCGTTACACTATTCCCTAACTAGGGCTATAATACTTATAGTTAACGCAGGGGGTTTAAGTTCGTTTGCTATTTTAATAGTAGTTATTTTAACGTAACGTAATATAAGGGCGCGAAGAGACTTTAGGGAAAATTTAAAGGAATTATAAATTCTATCTAAATCTAAGGGTATATAGCTCTCGCTAAGAATAAGACGTTATATAAAGAAGAGAAAGGAATAATAAGAGAGTTATATACTAAATAGTTAGGGGTCTTAGTGGTTAATGTGTGCGCACGTGTATACGCGGTCTTCGACTGATTTTAGTAGAATTCAATGGATCTGGCAGAACTTGGTAGAAGTCAATTAAGCTGGTAGAATTCGGCAGAATTTGGTTAAAGCGTCGGAATTCATCTGTCGAGTGTTTCACCGAGACATTCCTACTGTAACTGGGCTAGTCCCGTTACAGTTAAATATAATATTAGGTAATAGATATATAGTTCTTATAGTTAGCTTCTAAACTAGAGCAAGCATATTAATGGCAGGAAGTATTTAGTTAGCGCTCTATAACGGCCTATACCCTAGATAGTGCATGGCCATGATAGAATATACATACATACGTAGACGAGGGTTGGCGCTTCGCGTTTGCGGAAAGGGTTAGAAGGCCCAATTTTGACCCTCCAACCCTTGAGAAGATCGACCTTCATAGAGCGTAATATTATAACGCTTACTGCCAAGTAAAAATATACAATATAACTACTTGACACACTTTAAAAAGCCTTCAGGCTCTGGACGTAACTTTAACCCAAGGTGTGAGTTCTTATTAGAAGTCACGATGCGCAATTGCACGTCAAACCAAATTAGCGAAATCAAGAAACTAATCGACATTTCCTATACAGCTGCTTTTCACAGTGAGATATTTGAAAGAAATTATTCTTGACTAGCAGGACAAATGAACAACAAGAAAGCAAGACATCGAACCAAAGCAAAAAGAAGATTCTGACTGGGGGCAGTGTGATGTATATCTCTACATTCTCACGCAACCTGTCTCTGACTCCGCTAGTTTTTACATTGCTGCTAAAATATCACATCATCGCTACGATGTCACCATCTTCCACAGACACCCAGATGGATATATCAATACTAGCTAATGGATCATTACCAGCTCTCGGGAGCTCTCCCGAGAGGCATAATACTCAAAACTCCTAATGAAATATTTCCTCCTTTCCTTTTATTACAAACTGCTGATACCGAATACGATAGGGCGTTGGTGTACCAAGTCTCAGAACTTTTCATTCTTGGAAGTGATTTTTCGCATAATTAAACAAATGGTATTGTTTGGCTAACGGATATAGAAAAGGCGTTTCCCGGCTCAATTATCAACCTATCGGGGCAGGACGCCCTTCCTGCTAGTACGCTTGCAGAATAACACAGCCCGTGTATTTTGAAGGTGGCTCACGTATTTTAAAAACATACTAGCAGGGGGGTGTCCGTCTCGTACGTGCTAACCCCTTGTATACGACCTAGTTTTGAAAATTCTTTGGCCAGGATGAGGAATTTGATGGCGTGGGCGCTGGCGCAGGAGATCCCAAAAATAGGCGCACACAGCCACGACCGACACGAGCGACTTGGCACAGAGGCTTGCTTCGGCCTCAACACCCCTCCGTGCATTCGCGCGACACGCAACCGCCGGAGAGGTGGACAGAGCCGCCGTGTACGGAATATTGGAGGGGTTGTGATGTTCACGATGCCTCGTTGGCTGTTTTGAAAAGTGACCTTGTGGAAGAAGAGATGCAGGAGCGGCAAGGAAAAAGGCTCCTGAATGTTTTTTTGGGAGTATGAAGCAGTGCTGTAGTCTGGCTGCCCCAAGCGGGCCATACGACTTGGTCGTCGAACGAGATTCTTGGCTGGCCTTGCAGCGTCACATTGTCCAGCGGCATCGCTCGTGGGGCGCAAGCTGACCTCGTTGCTGTGCAGTAGTGCTGGAAGACTGACGCCAAATACTTGAGGAAGGGATTTTCTGGACTTTCTAGATCTAGAGTTCTGCACATCCTGCAACCCTTAGGACGCATCGCTGAACTCGTATAACCGTTACCCGTAATCGACAACGATTATTACGACACCCTGCTATTTTCGTGCTCCGTCGAACACGCCAAACGACCGAGTGGTCCGCCACCCTTACTTTGCCGAGACCCTGAAACGACTTCGCTCCCCCTTCGGCTCCGTCCATCAAACTCCACACCCCATCCTCAACCACAACGACTCCTTCAACACCTGACGCTTCGCCTCTTTTCTCTCGTTTCACTCTCGCTCGTTCTGTCGAAAGACTTCACTGGCTCTGTCCTCTCTTTCCGACTTCTTCTACAGCTATCCTTGTTCATATCCTTCCTATTCTTCAACGGCACGAACAAGGTTGATCCTGCTCGGACCGTCATAGTTTAATCGATCAACGCTTTCACCTTTCGCTGTCACGAACATTTCCTAGTATTGCCAGACGCGATAAATAACGGCTCCGATACTTCATTCCTCACCTGCCGAGCCCTGTGGATCACGAATCCGATCTCCTGGGCAACTCTTATTCGGAGTACCGCCTGTACAGGCGACCACATCTATAAACATGAAATTTCACAGCACATGTTCTACAATGCTCGCACCTTTGCTTATTCTCGGAACTCTACCGCTAGGAGTACTAGGTGGCGATATCCTTCAGACAAATGGTTTTAGCACATGCCAAGCAAATTCAGATATCCAAGTGAACAAGTTGAACATATCGTTCAATCGAGCAACGAAGAAGATAGATTTCGATGTTGCCGGCACAAGTGAGAAGGCGCAGAACGTTACGGCATCAATGACCGTGACAGCGTATGGCAAGCAGGTGTACCAAAAGAACTTCAACCCTTGCTCCTCGGACAATTTCGTCGCGCAGCTATGTCCAGGTAACAACCACCCTGTGTCTTCCTCAAACTCAAGTACCGTTCGCTAACGTCTGTATAGTACCCGCTGGTGACTTTGCTGCTCAAGGCGAACAGGATATTCCTGACAGTTTCGCATCACAGATTCCATCTATTGCTTTCACTGTCCCCGATCTTGACGGGCAAGCAACATTACAATTAAAATCACTTGATAGTGGCCAGCCACTTGCTTGTATCACATCCACGGTGGACAACGGGAAATCTCTTAGCGTTCCAGCGGTGTCCTACGTGGCTGCAGGTATAGCCGGAGCTGCACTCCTACTCTCGGGTATATCGGCCCTAGGTGCTGGCGCTCACGCAGGTTCTGCTACACCTAGCCCGACCTTTGGAGAGGTCATGGGTTGGTTCCAATCCATGGCACTGAACGGCATGATGAGCGTTCAGTATCCTGGTGTATACCGGAGCTTCACAAAAAATTTTGCATTCAGTGGTGGTATCATTTACTGGGAAGGAATGCAGACCTCGATTGACAACTTCCGCAAGGCCACAGGTGGTAACCTGACTACGGACAGTGTGTCTTACCTGAAGAATGCCACTCTTATTTACGATACTTCCAGCACGAACCTCACCAAGCGTGGAATGGAGAACCTCGTTCTTTTCGCTCGCGACTCGCTTACCACGAATGTCAATGGAACGGATGGCAGTACCACTCCTGCAGATAACAAAGTAATGCACATCGTCCACGGCATCCAAGGCTACGTTGAGGAGCTTACTATCCCACAAGCAAACACTTTCATGACTGTTCTGCTTATTTTCGCCATTGTCATTGCTGCCATTACTGTCGGTATCCTCCTCTTCAAAGTAATCCTCGAGACTTGGGCCCTCTTTGGATCCTTCCCTAAAAGCCTGACGAGCTTCCGCAAGCGATACTGGTGGCTCCTTGCAAAGACCATCACCAACTTGATCCTATTGCTTTATGGCGTTTGGACCCTGTATTGCGTGTACCAATTTACGAACGGTGACTCATGGGCCGCTAAATTACTCGCGGGCATTACTCTTGGTATATTCACAGCTATCCTAGCATTCTTTACCTGGAAGATCTGGCAGCTGGCTAATAGGTTTAAAAAATTGGAGGGAGATGCCACAGCACTCTTTGAGGATAAGGAAATCTGGAGGAGGTACAGCTTGTTCTACGACGCTTACAAAAAGAGCTATTGGTGGATCTTCGTCCCATACATCGTCTACATGTTCGCCAGAGGCTGCGTTATCGCTGGCGCTGATGGTCATGGCCTCGTACAGACATCCGGTCAGCTCATCATTGAGTCTTTGATGTTTATCCTGCTCCTCTGGTCCCGGCCATATTCACTAAAGTCTGGTAACTGGATCAACATCGTTATTCAAGTTGTTCGTGTGCTCTCCGTTGTCTGCATTCTAGTCTTCGTCGAACAACTGGGCATATCTCAAACAACGAAGACGATCTCTGGCCTCATTCTGGTTGTTATGCAGTCTGTTCTTACGGCTGTTCTGGCTATTCTTATAGCAGTTAATGCAATAATCATTTGCTGCCGCGACAATCCCCACCGCAAGAAGAGGAAAGAAGCCGGTAGGTTTGAATCACTCCATCCACACTACATAGCACGTTCTAACCTTAAACAGAAAAACTCAACCGCGATCTAGACAACCTTACACCTCTTGACGCCCGAAATTCACTCCTCATGGATCCTACCGAATACAAGCACACATCAATGCGAGGGCCCATGGTATCTGCATCCCCACTAAAAGGCGGCTATGACCCTGTCCCGATCTCCGAGCAGCAGACTGGCTTCCTCAATCGCCCTCGCTTCCCGGGTGAAGGCCAAGAGGGCCTGCTTAACGATGCCGCTAGTATCGCTGGTAGACATGGGCGGAGCATTAGCCATGATAGGAGCGGAAGCCATGACCGGAGTGTCTCTCCACCTCCAAATAGGGCACCCAGGCTGCCAGATGTGGATTTTGGGGCACCCGGGGTTGGGGGTTATAGAGGACATGCTTAAAAACAAAAATGATTAGCAATGGAAGTGGGAGGATGTAGATTAAAGAAAGTTCACTTTGTATACATGTCAATATTTCTGGAAAAGGTAGTTTTGGGGAGGGGACTTGTGGGTTGTTTTTCAAAGCGACTTTTCTGAAGTTGGAAATTGGGTTGAGAAGAAAATCTTCACCGACCCACGACACGGACGTTTTCATTTTAGTTTGTTTTTATTGTTGCATTATACGGTATCGGTAGAGGTTGTAATTGCATATGCGGTCGCCAGAGGCGGGCGCTGAAATAACCAGTATCATACGCTCGTGCACTACTTTCCGGATAGTGTTTCTCTCTTTTTAATTCTCGTTCTCCCCGTTTGGACACCCGTTCCGCCTATCTATTCTCCAATTTCCGTATCACTATTTAACTGTCCCTCAGTATTTGCTGTTCGACTCTTCAGAACTCCCGGGATCTTACCATCGCTCTCCACATGAATATCCATTTACCTATTACTCTATCAAGGCATCGATCGCTGAGTACTACGCCCATCGTTAGCGGCATTCAAGACAAGCCAAGCTATTCCATCAAAGAATACCTGTATTCTATGCTCCTGGATCAGAGCCTGTGAGCTTTCTTCAGTAGACAGGCAGAATTGTATCGTGAGCCATCGCATTTTCCCTATATGACCGACGAGCTTGCATGCAAGTACTGGCTGCGGTGCGAGTTTGATCCTTGCTATTTTGCGCTTCTGTGTGAAGCATTTGAGCAAATAGCTCTTCCTCCGGGGTGTGAGTGAATGGAGAATATGGAAATATTGGCGGCGTGCTGATTCAGAATACAGGGTAATATCGTGCCTAGCATAGACTCGAGAAATCGTACTCCTGAGATTACTCTTGCGAGAAAGTATGCGGCCTTTCGGGTTGGAAAATGGTATATTCAGGGTCATTCTCTTTAAGAAAAATCGAAGTCGTCTTCTTCAACCGCGGGGGTCCCATTCCCACAGTCCCAGATCCTCACCGTCGTAGTGGATGCGGCCACTACCAGCTTGCTGTCGGGGGAGAATAATATGTATTGTATTGAAGTCGAGTGGCCATCAAGTATGCTGTGTAAGATGCCAGTTGCGGGATCCCAAAGCCTTACTCTGTGTTCATTGGATGTAGATGCTAGGAGATTGCCATCCGGCGAGAATCTCACATTTAATACTCTATCCGAATGGCCCAGTGTAAGAATTAGCGCTCCTGTGGCAGCATCCCAGAGCCTAGCCGTCTTATCGTCAGATGCAGATGCAATGCGCTTGCTGTCCGGCGAGAAGATCACATCGACCACTTGATCCTGATGGTCATTGAGTACGGCGCATAGCTCTCCTGTCGAGGGGCCCCAGAGCCTGATTGTTGTATCTTTAGAGGCAGATGCAAGAAGCTTGCCGTCTGGTGAGAACGAAATTTTGTGTGCATAATTGGAGTGGCCTTCAAGCATGGCGCGTGTTGCCCCTGTCTCAACATCCCAGAGCCTAATCATACCACGGTAATATACAGTCGCCACGAGCTTGCTGTCCGGAGAAAATGCTGCAGTAGTAGCTTGGGCTGACTGCTGAAGCGTAGCGCACAGTTTCCCCGTTGCCGTGTCCCAGAGCTTAATCGTATGGTCGGAAGCACCACACATCACAAGCTTACCGTCCGGAGAGAACTTTACAGGATAGTCCAGAGCCATATCACTGCTGAATACACCGAGTAGTGATGCTGTCAGGGTATTCCAGAGAGTGAGCGAGTCACCCTTATAACCATCGATGCATGCCGTAAGCTTGGCGTCTCTGGAGATTGACTTGACATGGAATCCAGATCTTGGGATTTCACACACGCTATGAAATTCTCCTGTCACAGAATCCCAGAGCCCGACATTCCTGTCGTAGGCTACGGTCACCAAATTACCATCCGGCGAGAATGCCGCCTTATGTCTTTTAATCTCGAACGAGTGCAAGGAACCGCGCCCATATTTTAAGATTTTAGAATGCTCTTCCTCCATTCGCTGCTGGTGGTTCTCACGTGTGTGGGTAAAGTCTGTCCTACCACGTAGGGGTAATGCTTCAACTTCCGTGTGAGGTGGAGGGTCTTTCAGGTAGGATGGCTGTGAGTTATGTGCATGACTCGGATCAGTATGTGTCCATTCTTGTTGCATTGATCGAACAGTAGCATCGTGAGGACTCTGAGAGGAAAAGGGATTGACGGATGATTCTAGGCGTCCTGCGGGAAGGAGTGCCGAATTGACGTCTTCCAATGCTGTTTGGTTTGTATATTCCGCAATGTCGTCAATTATGTCCTCGCTGCCGTCGGAATCTTCGATATCCATGCAGCAAATGCCGCAGAAGCGAAACTGATGGTCCTGCTGAGGATCATGCGCCGTACTCCAGTCCACAATTTCCGCCGCTGTTGGTCTCTTCCTTTGATCATGCCGTAGCATGATCTCAATCCAGGAAATTGGCACGTTGTCAACAGCCTCCCCAACGGTTTTCAATTCTCGGGTTATCTGGGTCACGGCTGCCAGGTTCTGATATGGATACGGTTCCATAGTACCATTGCTCTCCAAATATATTTTAACAAATTCGGTAGTTTGGCCTTTGAGAACTGCTAAAATCTCGAGGAAAACACATCCAAGGGACCATATGTCAGACTTGGTGTTGCGAGCAGTGTCTAATGCGACCTCAGGTGCACAATATCGGGGCGTAAAAGCGCAAGCACTTGCAGTAGTGCTACCATCTCTGTCACTGAGATCGCGCGCTAGGCCGAAATCGGTCAGAAGAACATTTGTGTCTTTAATCAAGATGTTTCGAGACTTGATGTCCTTGTGGCGAATTTGATGGCCATGAAGGAAATCAAGTGCGTTTGCTAAACATCCAAAATACGTGCGCAATGTAGACGACTTCTCAGGCGATGGAGGAACTCGCTCTGGCTTCAGGTATGTTGCCAGGTCCATATCGGCCACGGGAGACATTATGATAGCAAGGTGCTTGGAGTCAGTGTAACTCCCCACAAGTTCGACTATATGACGATGTTTCGCGCGCTTTAACGTCTTAATTTCAACCACGAATTGTTTAACAGCTTTACTCGAATCGGGTCCGAAAGCTTTGGCGCGATGAATTCGCTTCAGAGCATACTCCTTGTAGCTAACACGGCTAAGCACCCTGTCGACCTGGCCAAAAGTTCCTGTGCCTAGTACGCTCATGAAGTCGAACGGGGGCATTTCGCTCCTAGAAAAATGTAAATGTTGGCCGTGTTCCCCCTTTTCTAGATCTGTGAGCCTGGTGAGCACTAAAGATTGAGCTTCTTTAAATTTTGTCCTCACTGAAGGACTAATCGACGAAGGAATCCCACGGTCTATCATAACCGGAAACCAGTGGTCAGTAAAACCTAGGTCAATAAAAGTATCGAGTAGATTTAAGTAGCCAATAGCGCGCAAAACGATGTAAGTCCGAGGAACCCTGGCCCAAGACTTGTTTAAGTGTCCTAATATGGAAGCAATCTCTTGGATATCCGAATCTTTGAAAGCTGGCAGTTGGCCTACGGGTGCTTGCCCGTTTAGTGAGACAAAGAAGGATGCCAAACGGTTGTCAAGGTTGGCAGACATCGGCGAGGTGGTGGGTGCTGTGTCAGACGCCATTGGTGTATTTGCAAGGCTGGTAGGCATTGACTGGTAGGCGACATCCAAAGCGTGCAAGATTCTTGCAGTATGCCTTTTGAGAAGGCCTTAGGGCAAAATTTACAGGTTCAAATCCTGGATCGAAAGAAGTCAGAAGTCAAAGCCATGACCCTAAATCTATGCAAAAGTTCATACCACTCACGGCCAGGTAATCCGTAATGTGGAATATATACACGCTTCGCAGAGCTAATTCAACGACGTGCGGGCAGTCCGAAAAGCTCGAGCGAACGACAAATGGGAATATCTCAACCAAGAGTACCCAATCTTTACCAATGTAAGAGAGAAAGTTGAGATCCCACTATCCAATATAGTAGCAGAGCAACTAGACAGAGCCCGATAATCCTGCTTATGCTATTTCCAAATCCGTTCAATCCATAGTATAAGCTCGCGAAGGACGTATTGGTACACAGACGACACAAACTGGATGCAGCGAGTTGTAGAAGCGGAATGATGACGACCTAGGATGTATAGGAAGAGAGGATTCAGCCGTAAGGTCTGGCGGATGGGGAGTTCTGTCACAAAAGGAGATCGCGTCTGCATAAGGAGTCAGTAGGTACTTGCATCATTGGAGGAGGCTGTACATCAAACACTGTGGCCAGGCAACCTTGGATGCAATGGTGATAAGAATCGAGTGTCACCCATGCCACGTAGTTTCAGCCACCTCGACGCAAGGATCCAATCGCTTCGTTGGCTTGAGTCTAGGTAACTGAGACCCATTTTCGTGATTATATCGACTCACTATATAATCAGAATCTACTCTTCTATTACTCTTCCAAGTAATAGTGTTTTAGGCAGGAGGTACCCAGTAAGAGTATGCTTCAGATTTGAGCTGTTGCAGGGGGTACGTTTAAAACATTGCACCTCGCGAAACTCACTCGAAATATAATCGAAGATCTATTAATGTATGATGCTTATTACGAATGCATACGCGGAATGGTACGCTTTTGGACACAAGGAAATAAACATGTAGCAAGTGTTTGTAACCAATATTAGATTAAAAAGATAAACTGTGACAGTAAATATAGAGTTTCTATTACGTGCGTTTAACCCTGAAAAAGCGAGTAGAAACAATCCCGATTTCTTTAGTCATAAATTCCCTGTAATCATAGTCTATATAAGTTCGCAAGGCTATATTTGGGC
>Ga0307515_10008801_pt1 | contig 19605 bp, 21 predicted proteins | sample 17_EM_MG_FD_194513 | JGI IMG/M metagenome (GOLD analysis project Ga0307515, IMG submission 194513) | Populus trichocarpa ectomycorrhiza microbial communities from riparian zone in the Pacific Northwest, United States - 17_EM | ecosystem: Host-associated > Plants > Roots > Unclassified | place... | reverse complement strand
GGCCGTTTAGTGAGCGGATAAGTGACCTTACCGCATAGGGTAAATATATGGGCGCACGGCTGGCCCAATAGGCCAATAGTACGCGTGCATCAGCGACTCGATCAGTAGGGGTAAAGACATTCAAAGATGTCCACGGCTTGGCTGCAGGCTCGGCCGTGGACATCCGCGAATGTCGACGGGGGTTGTATGTGTCACGTGCGGCTCAGCGACTAAGCGGGCGCTCAGCCGAGCCGTGAACACCACTGTAGGGTATTTTCCTCTGCCAAAGCTCCTGTCTCCGTGATCTCGTCTAGTCATGTGAGTCAGTACGGTTAATGTACCCTCGTTTCGCATCCTCCACAAGTGTTCACCGGCGGACTCTACGTTCTTTCCTATGTCCCTTAGTTTCTGGGTTAAATAAGACCGCCTGTTCCTCGACTCTTCGTTCTCCTCGGCTATAGCCTCGATGGTCTCGTTGTCGATATCCATGACATCTGTCCTATCGCATACACAGAAGTGCATCTCTAATCTCGATGCCACCCGGGAGAAGCTGGAGACTGTTACGATGGCCCTTCCCTTGCGCGGGCCTCCTACATCAGACCGGAACATATAGTTCCCACAACTCCGCGCATTCAGTCTGAGAAAGCCCGAAAAGGAGGCTGGCCTGCCTGGAGTGCAAGTGACCCAGTCTTATCGTTTGGCCGACCACATCAGCGAATGGATTCGCCCTCCTCAAAGCGTCTCGAATCGTTCCAGACAATCTCAATGGCACCAGTGGTATCCCAATAGAGCAATAAGGCGTAGTACAATGCCAGCAATAGTAAGCACAGCTGCCGTGCTATGGTTCGGAGTGGTAAATGACCTTGCAACGATTATAGCTGGGGCCGGGTGGTGCTTCTAGAGTCTGGGCCGCTAATGATTCTAGATGCTTTAGAGGACGGGTGCTCATCAAATGGTAGATGAATGTTATTGTAAATTCGCTATTTCACTATCCGAGTATACATTTTCTTCGAGCAACGCGTGTCTACACACTTATGTGTAACGTCAATCAAGCACATATTATGATGACTTCGAAAACATCCTATAGACGCGCCTTCATCAGGCACTTTATTCTAATATCAGAATTCTATCATAAGCCCACTAATCTCTACATCCTATAGCTCAGCTTCTCCCAAAATCCTTGAACATGGAAAGATTACTGCAATGCTGCAACCCATAATTTCGAGCCTCGAGATACGTGCGTATTCCAAGCATTAGCAACTTCCTTTTCGGCGTCATATCCGTACGCCCAAGATTGTGTCACTGGATCGCTCCATTGGTTCGGGCTTTCAATGTAGTGGCGTCCCTCTACTTCTGGCCTCATCGCTTCATCGCGAGCCTCTTGTTCTGGTCCGTCTGCGAAATGCCACAACTTCCCGTTAATCAGGCTAGCCTCCTGCATCTGGCCTGTTCTAAGAATTCGTACATCCTCAAATATTCGCAGAGCGTCATGTATCTGATCCTTAGAATTAATCTTGTTAAGTATTTCAGCCAAAGCTGCCCCGTCCTCTACCGCCATTGCAGCGCCTGGGAAAGTTAGAATCGCTCAACCATTCGGAAAAATACTCACCTTCTGACATGTATGGTACCATAACGTGAGCCGCATCTCCGATGATTAAGAACTTTCCAGATGAAGCAACCCATTTTTCCAGTGGCTTTCCGCTTAGTAAAGGCCATTTCAAAGTACTTTCGATCATATCGATGATCTTCGTCAACCTATACAGTCACCTTAGTTTCTCGTCGACAGCGAGATCAGAGCAGCCTACCGATGATCCCATCCCTTGAAGTGCTGCTTCATATCCGACACAGCTGTTTCCTGTCTCCAGGTGCTTGGGTCGGACTCCTCCGGATGTGATAACACCATGTTGAAAGACTTTCCTGCAGCAATAGTGTAAGTCATCACGTGGCGCATATCCCCGATCCTGATAATTTTAGTTACTAGAGTTGTCTCTAGATTGGATGATCTTACCAGCAATTTAATCCCGGCTTCTCCAGCAGCCATGCGACGTCCGGATCTGCTCTCATCTTCTCCACATCAACGACCGCACGGTATGCGGCGAATCCAGTTCTTTGAGGTGGTTGATCTTTGCCCTGTAGAACGACCTTTCTAGCTTCGGATCGAAGGCCTGTGGCAGTTAGCGGCCAGAGTCTAAAGCTCCGTGAGTCAGGACGCACAAACCGTCCGCCGCGACAATTAGATCTGCGCTATACGTGGCTCCATTCTCTAGTGTCAAAGAAGGGATATCGGGGTCATATCTGGCTACTCCTGAATCCACGTGGATTTCGACGCCCAAGTCTAGTGCCAGCTTGTACATTGCGTTCTGGAAGTGCGCTCGGTGAACAACATAATAAGGCGCATCAAATGCCCTTCGGCAATCTGGAACCAGCCTTGTTAAGCCGATTAAATTTCCATTTTGCCAGCGTCGGAATCCAATGGTTGCAGGCTCCACGACTATGTCCTTGAAGAAAGGCTCGAGACCCCACTTTAACAACAGCCTGCTTGAGTTCGGCGGAACCTGAATACCAGCACCAACCTGCGAAACAGGCAATCAACATCAGCTATTGGAAGAAACCAACATTTGCCTTACCTCGCCCAACTCTGGAGCTTTCTCAAAAACTGTCACCGAGTGGCCTCTTCTCCTCAAGGCAATAGCAGTAGCCAACCCTCCCAGACCTGCGCCAGCAATAATGATCTTTAGCCGCAACTTTGCTTGCGGCGCATCTTCACGAGTTCCTCTCAATGAGCCTTTGTTTAGCACATGAAGGAAATGCAGGCTTCTGCTAGGATATGAAGTAGACTGACAGTCATTAGTATTTCCCAAATGCTCAAAAATTACAGGACTTACTTCAAGCCCGACTTGAGCCTTGTTCGACTGTATCTTGCGGATACCGTTCACATCCGGCTTTTGAGACATAGTGAAAGTAGACTAGATCTTCTGGTTTGAATGGTTCGCTGTACCTTCTAACCCCCGGTCGGAGCGCGCATTAAGATTTATCTAGACTTCGAGGTCTTGCGAACCCTGTAAGCAATGCATTCATGACAAAAGCCGCGAGGTCAATCGGAAATCGAACGATTGGAGTAAGATAATAATTTCCGTTTGTCGGGTCTGCGACCGCAATGGCCATGCGGGGAATCCTCTCCGACCTCTCCCCGAGAGCGGCAATGCAACGGAAGTACTCCGCATCCGTCATCGAATCACCTGTAATAATCCTTGATGAGCTCATATAAATCTGTGCATTCCTTTTAGGTTAGCGCAGTAACGTTGGTCTTCCGCCGACAAGCCTACCATAAATTTATCGTTGTATTTCCTCTCGCGCACTTGATTCCGTTATTCCCAGCATGGCTGCCATGCGAACAGAAATACAAACCGTTAATGGCGCCAAGCCGACGATCGATACTGTCGAGACGCTGATCAAAGGTGCCTCTGAAGCTTATGCGGTACCACTTTGGCCGCAGATGGTCAGGTTTAATCCTCCTGAACCTAATCCAAAATGTGTACCCTATGTATGGGATTACGAGCGGATTAAGCCGTACTTAGTCCGAGCAGGAGAGCTTGTGCAAGAAAAGGATGCAGAGCGGAGGGTCTTGATGCTTGTAAACCCAGCCAGAGGTTTGTATGGCCCGTTCGAAAATGCCCATTCACAATTGCTAAAAACACATGAACACTTAGAGGGTCCATACACAACTGATACTGTCTATGCGGGCCTTCAACTCGTCATGCCTAATGAAACCGCACCTGCCCATCGGCATGTTGCCTTTGCCATGCGCTTCGTAATCGAGGGCAATGGCGGGTTTACGGCAGTTCATGGCAAACGTATTGCCATGAACCATGGTGATGTGATCTTAACTCCAACCTGGAATTGGCACGATCATGGCAAGGACGGCTCAGGGCCTATGATCTGGCTTGATGCTCTGGACCTGCCTTCATTCATTCATTTCCCAGTGCACTTCGTAGAACATTATGACAAGCCAAGATATCCGGCGGAAGACATTGATACGAGTCAGAGTCCGATCGTCTTTCCGTGGATTAAGATGCAGGAGCAACTGGATGAGATGGAAGGAGAATGGGTATCGAGGGAATATTTAAAAGCGGATGGGAGTTACGGTATATTCCACGGTTTCCTCCTTGAGTCACATTTGCTGATCGCTGAACCAGTGAGCAAAACCCTTGGACCGTCCGCTGAGCGCATCAACAGAGGCGCCTCATCACCACCAGTTCGCGAAACTGCTTCGTCAGTCTATCATGTTATTGTAGGTAGCGGCTATTCCGAAATTGGTGGTAAGAAATACGAATGGAGGACAGGCGACATATTCTGCATACCTTCGTGGTACAAATACCAGCATTTTGCGGGATCATCCGAGACGGTTTATCTTTATCGTTTTGACGATAAGCCGATGATCAAGGCGCTGGGGTTTTATCGTTGGGAGGGCATGGATACAGAGACACTCGTTACATGAATGTTAATTATTTCAGCGTCTACGTAGTTTCGATTTGCGATGTAATCTTATCCCCAGGCAAAAAAGTTCAGAGTCAGTCAACGCGGCTAGTCAGGTAATACGCAAACTCCAGAGCGCTAAACTCCACAATGATCCAAGCCGGCATCCATCCCCGCACCCGAAGTGCGGATGCGGTTCTCTGTCCCAACGTCACGTTTTCGCACGGTTGGGAGATCGAGTGGAGATAAATAAGACTGCCAGCCCTCTTACCCTACCTTTCCCCGACTTCTTTCTACTCGCTTGTGATTCTGCTAAGTCAAATCGTGAGCCTTGCGCTTGGCTTGCGATGGAGGACCAAGCACCAAAACCCGCGTCCAAAAGACGCGACAGTAGTGAAGTAGCGGATCCGCCAAATAAGAGGAGAAGAATTGCATTGGCTTGTAGTGCCTGCCGAACAAGGAAGTCACGTGTAAGTGCCACTTTTTGAGCCACGGCACGCGTCTCCCTGCCCATGTGGAGATTAGGAGAGAAGGGTCAAGCTGATGCTGAACAGTGCGACGGGGCGCGACCGCGTTGCTCTCTCTGCACAGACCTGGGTTTTGAATGTGTTTATGTGCAATCAGCTTCTTCAGCCAATGTAATTGTTGGTAAAGAATACCTGTCACAGCTCGAAGACCGCGTTCAGAGCATCGAAGAAACTCTCAGCATATTCCGCGAAAATATTACCACTTTGTCCCAAAATGTCCGAGTGGCTGAGATCGTCCCAGGATCGGAGTCTGGTGGCACAATTGTGGAAAGTGCACAGTTACAGGAGGTCACGAATGAGCAAGACTCAGTAGATGGCATGGGGGCTGCTGTATTTGCGAATGAAGAAGAATCTGGGTTCTTTGGCCCCTCTTCGAATATCGCCTTCCTCCGCCGTATTTCCCGTGCAGTGGCTCATGCAGGCAACTCGGATCAGCCTTGGACTCCTTTGACTGGCCCAGACTCTGCCCACTTCGATGGAGGATTCATGTCGGTATCCCGGCCTTCTTCTCCGTCAAGGCAGAGCAAACCAGAAAAGCAGATTAACCTGTATGCGCTACCACCAGAGTTACAAACACTGAGCATAATCAAGAGATATTTTTCTGACACTGGCTTTTTGTATCCCTTCCTGCATGAAGAGAGCTTTATTCAGACATATATGCAGATGAGAGGAAAGCATCCCTCAGGAGTGCGGAAGAGCTGGCTAGGACTTTTGAACATGGTACTAGCGCTTGCAACTAGTACAACTGTTAACGATGGATTGAAGGCGGAGGCCCGTATTGCCGAATCAAATATTTTCTATCAGCGGGCGATGGGCTTGTGTCTGAATCAGATCATGAGAGGGGCAAGCCTTGAGATTGGTTAGTTATATCTCATATAGTATACGTATCCCCTGAGATACTTTCAAGGCTGAATAGTTCTAGTTCAGTATCTCCTGGTCATGGGGCTATTCCTTCAAGGCACGCAAAAATCCATCCAAGCATGGACAACACACGGACTTGCTGTGAAAGCTGCGTTCCAGCTCGGACTACATTCAAAAGAAGCTTCTCGATCATTTCCTCCACTTGAACGCGAGTTGCGAAAAAGAGCATGGTATGGATGCATAATCTTAGACCGCACCCTCAGCATGACTTTCGGGAGACCCGCCGCTATCCCAGAGAGCTATGTCAAATTGGAGCTCCCTGAACCGTTTGAGAATATGGGGCCATCACCGCCCGAATACTCTCAAAAACAAGACAGTGTTGGTTTCTTCTCCGCTACCATGTAAGTCATTGGAAAGGAAGTTGAAAAATTCATCTAATCGATCTAGAAAATTATACAAGGTCATGTGGTCAATCATCGACTCCTTATATGGTCAGAACATCAACTGTGACCAATCATCCGGAGTCGGAGATACCATTGCACGACTTTTCAACACCGAACATGAATTGATTGACTGGGAGAGAGCACTCCCGCGAAATCTCCGTATATGGTCTTCCCAGGATGTCCTGGACAATACCAATGACACGGTAACTAATGAGAATGTCCGTAATGAGAACCGGCTTGCAACTATACTAACCCTGCGCTACCTCAATGTTCGCCTACTTCTTCACCGCCCAATCTTGATCAAGTTCCTAGACACTTCCGGGAAGGCGGACGAAGATTGTCATGAGCTTACATTGCTTCAGAAAATCGGTTCTAATAGCATTCAGCTTAGCATGCAATCTGCAATTGATATCATTGGCATTGTGCATACGGCAGTGCATGCTACAGGACGGAAGAGAGAACTTCTAGGTGCTTGGTGGTTCTCTCTATACTACAGTACGATCTCCCATATATAACCTAGTCACCCGTACTCACGATGGCTTAGCCTTCAACGCTGCTCTTGTTCTCTTCGGTTGTTTGTTAGTTTGTCGAACGGCAAATAGGACAGCTCTAGCTACCCTCCCAACCAAAGAATCCGCTAAAACATCCCTCGAAAATGCTGTTGAAGCACTAGGAGTTCTTGACCACGGAAATCGCATGGTTGAGCGCTGTCGCCATTATCTGAAACAGCTCATTTCAGTACTAGACTCACTCGGTATGCGGGTAAGCCCTACAGTGCTTAACACGTCTAACTCGCGAAACAGAATCTGCCCAATCGACAGAAGGGATAAAGCAGCAAGCCCGGACCATCTATGCAAGCTCAGATACCCGGCCCCCGATCAGTACTGCTTGCCAACATCAATCACCTTTGGCTATGGATTTCGGCGAGTTTATGTTGGAGAGTGATTTTGATTTTCTCAATCATCATTTTGGAAGTGGTATGCCGGGAATGGAGGCTTTTGACACAAGCTATGGGTGAAACAACCTGTGCGAAGGATAACATAAATATTTGCATAAATCTCTTCTAGCTAAACAGACAACATGATGCTAGCACGAGGAGACTGGAAACGTTGGCCAGAAAAGCGCCATAATTCCAGGTGGACAAGATGAATCAATGGAACGTCTTCCACTAACGTTAACCATCGTGTCGACCAGGTAAAAGGCAGGATGGTTGACATCGGACTTTGTTCTGGTATATCATTTGATTACATCATATGGGGCCTGGACCAAGGAGAAGAAAACGCGTTTTTGCGCTCCCATTTTAACTTTGGTGAACTGGACTCTGAATTGCCTGAGGTCAAAACTACGAACACCTAGGGTTTAACGATATACGCCCCCTTTATCCGTATCGTCTCCCGCCTATCGCAGCCATGCAGTAATGAATCTACTGTATGCCGCACGGTTCCGATATTGCGACCCGAGTTATCCCCGCGTCCCCGTGATATCATGTAAAAGCGCTGAAACCTCGATTTCTATCCCATCCATTTACTCAATTCCTACGACTGTCAAATCTAATCACTACTCATTTTAGGCTAAGTCCCAGCCACTCCTCCCACCGCCACAATGCCCGTTTGGTCCCGCCTCATACGCTTTGAGTCGACCGACGGCCGCCTATTGCGGGGCGAGCCGATCCTCCCGTCCCCAGATTTCGACGTTGGCTCAACAATTGAAGCTACAAAGTTGCAAGCTAAAGTGATAGAAGGCCAAGACATCTACGATACCACGGGCAAGACCAAAGTCACGGACGAGATTGTAACAGTGAAGAAGCTTTTAGGACCGTTATCGCAAGAGGATGTACCGATTGTGAGATGTATAGGCTTGAATTTTTTGAAGCATAGTACGTACATTTGAGTTTCGAAATATTTGTAAAATCTCCGTGGAATTTACTTTTCGTATGCTCTAGCTCATCCTCTGTTACGATATCTTTTATTGATGTGATGTGCCAATTACCGTAGAAAAGTAAATTTTACTGACACGAGAATTCGATTCCTCTATATTTTATGGTTACATTCGAACATGATCAAATTTTAAAAAGAGTTTTTTACTAATGGCATTTGACCCATAGTTAAAGAAGGTGGCCGAACCCCGCCTCCCTTCCCATCCGTCTTTTACAAAGCAAACACCACCGTCAACGATCATGGCGCACCAGTTGTGATACCTAAAATATGCCAGGACGAGCAGGCTGACTATGAAGGTGAATTGGTAAAGCACATATCTTCTGTCCTATTTTTCCTCCTTTTTATTATCTGTAGAGAGATACCTCTTGTTCCAGAAGAGCCTTCTAAGAACATGTGACGCTGACTCTTCCATCTAGTGCTTCATCATTGGGAAAGATGCCAAAGACGTGCCAGAGAGTGAGGCCTTCAATTACATTGCTGCATACACCTGTGGGAACGACGTATCCTCGCGGAAGTTGCAGAGGGACCCCGCACTTGCAGGCGGGGTCCCTCAATGGGGTTTCTCCAAGGGGTTCGACACCTTCTGCCCTCTGGGCCCTTGTCTAGTTTCCTCATCTCTCATCCCTGATCCGAGCACTCTGAAACTAACAACGCGTGTGGATGGTGAAGTGCGGCAAAGTGAAGGGATTGATGACTTATGCTTCAAGGTCCCTTATCTAGTAGCGTATTGCAGTCAGGGGACGACGTTGAAAGCGGGCACAGTTGTCATGACAGGGACTCCATCGGGTGAGTTACTCTACCATTGATATACGAATACGCTTCCTAGCTTGTGCGGGGTGCGTGTCGAAAGGGAAAAATGGGAGAAATCAGGTTGAAGGCGAAAGCACAGAGTTAAGACTATCGCTAATACTTTTTTCTAGGCGTTGGCTTTGCCATGAAACCACCACAGTACCTAAAGCCAGGAAACGAGGTGGAGGTGGAGATATCAGGAATCGGTACATTAAAGAATAGTATTGTTTTTGCGTGAGTGGCTATACTAGAGATAGTTGAGCATTTCGCGGCTCGGCTTGGCCATCGGGTCTCCTTCCTTCCCTTCCACCATGTACCATGAAGTCACGTATCCGCGCGACATAAAATTATTAGAGGAATAGACAGCGGAACGTATGATGGCAATGGCCGTTGACCTTAGCATATCACAACCTTGGCAATCTCGAGCAACAAATCCTGCTATTAACCGCTCGTTGCATAACTGAGTAAATCCGTCTCCAAACTCGTTTTGACCAATAACAATACCAAAAAGGCAGAAAACAAAAATAAACTATAGCACTCGCACTTTCTACAGAGAGTTCCGTTTCTCTCCACTACTACCTGTTCCGCCGCCTACGTTCACTAATATAGCCCCACTGTTTTCATATTCATCTTGCCTACACAACATATTACCCGTCTAGATCTGACCACCTTTTCCTAGTGTCCGGTATCTTCCGTTAGCTGCCATTCACCCTCGTGCTCAGTCTTGTGACTCTCGGCTAATTCTGCAGAGAAATATATGACTTCTCACCTTCCCTCCTTTCTCAACCTCTTTCTAACCACGCATAAGGCATTCTTTAGCCAACTATTTTTCTCATTGATCACCTTGTCATGTTCCTTCTTAGGTATTTCCTCATTGATCTCTTGCTCACTCTTTTACTCAGTGACTAATTGGACAAGGGTGATTAGAAGATCCGGCCTGTAATCTTCCGACAGCTACTTCACAGCTCTAGTGGTTTTCTGTAGGTAGACGTAAGTACAAACACGCTCACACTTGCTGATAATAGGTTGCGTTGGCTGGTTGTTTCTCCTCTCCCCCACAATCCCTTCCTTCCCACCTCAGCAACCAGTCAACACCGGGTGGGTGTGGAAACCATATGGGATTCTGCAGATCCAATGGGCCTGACCTCAGGAGATATGGCTGATCCATCGCCCGTCTATTAACTTACTCAGTTACTGTGGCTTACTACTGAATGATAGCAGTGTTCCGTCAAAGGTTTGCCGCAAGCCTGAGGAATAGTGGTGCATTGGAAGTTCCTGTGAGGAAAGGCCTGGCAGGTCCAAGGCATCTCGTACTGTGTCACCTCAGTTCTGGACCTCACCATTTAACCCAGCAACTGAGATGAGGTGCAGGTGAGCTGGTGTCTAATTTTAGCACTGGAGAATCCAGAACTTTTGAGGAAGCTAGGGGAGAAGGTTCGTAGCGTTTACTTTTGTGGTGGATGTTTTTCTACAAGAGGGCAATTGAGATCAGACTCTTGAGCGTCCGCCGAGATCTAGGGAATCAGAAGGCTCTTGCAGGCTTGATTTGCTGATCATAGGGTGTTGCGATGGTTGGTGCCCGCCTACTCAATTTAGGTTACCAGTTGGACTTGCCCCAAATCCGCACGGGAAGACCGTAACTACGCAAGGCGCAGACGAAGGTTTGCGACTCTTGGTGCAATCATTCGGGTGTGCTTAGTAGTAGTAGTGTTGTTGAGCTAGGCTTTGCCTATATCTCCCTCAGCACCTATCTTTACCTTGTGTGCTTGTCTCGAGTCTCCATCATCAACGAGAGTGCGTTTGTCGGCAGGGTGACCGTATGGGAGCTGGACCGGTGGTCTATGCTTTGCAAGAGGAGGAACCTCAGCGAAGAGTTCGCAGTGCTGAAGACTAGCAGCCTGGTAACAGGTGAGGCCAAGACGAACTCAGGTGTCATGCAGGTAGTCGTGGTAAGTTGCACCGCGACGTCTGCACTCACGTAGCTTGCGTATGAGAGAGGAGGGTGGATGGGGTATCATGACTTCATAGATCTAGGCAGAGAATAGGCTACTGTTTCCGTCTGCGTTTCCTTGCCGTTGACAGTGCTTCCGAAATGACTTGAACATCTTCCACGCCAGCTTCATTGGCGTCCGATACATCACTGCCCGCTACTAACGTCGCAGCATCCTCGCCTCGTTGGTTAGCTTCATCATCAATGCTAGCAGAGTCGTCATAGTTATCGGCCTCGTCCTCATCCTCTAGCTTCGACTCTCCATCATGCTCATCGGAGCCTTCGAATTCCTCGTCCTCATTCTCATCCACTCTGTCTGCATCATCTTCCTCCGCTGCGTCGTGACTAACCTCACTCTCACCAACGGCTGACTCGCCATCATTCCTCTTCCTTTTCTTGCTCATCTCTCCGAGCTTGCCCTCACGCCCCTCAACCCCATGCTTCTCATCTCCATCCGCAAACACCGGCGGAGGCGTGAACCAAGGGATTTTTCCTCGTAGGAAGTCATTAATCACCATCTTCGCGCACGCATCTAGATCAGGTTCTCCTCCCTTCAACAATCTACCACCCTTTCTTGCAAGGATCTCAAGGAACTCCGTCGCATCTGAATATCCTTTGATGTCATAGGTTCTCTGGATATGCCGAGGCTGACATCGATTGAGGACAGCATCGATATACTGTGCGGGATGTTCAACGTTCTCAATGCGGACAACGCCGCGTAGAAGGAGCTCTTCGTCGGTATCGGACTTGTTTGGTGGGACAATGCCTGGACAGTCGATCATGTAGATGCGCTTCATCAACGTGACGTACTGCCAAACCTTTGTTTCGCCGGCAATTGGTGCGACGTTGCATACTTTCTTCTTGCGCAGGGTGTTTATAATCGAGGATTTGCCGGTATTTGGGTATCCAATGAGCCCGACGCTTATCTGTTTCCGGTCGGAGTGGAGGGCAGAGAACTGGCGAAGTATTTGGATTAAGGAGCCTTTGCCGAAGGAATTGTTCACGGATGCATGGAAGGCGAGGGTTGGAAACTCTTTTGATAGTGCTCGAACCCAGGCGGCCTGTTCAGAGAAGCAATGTCAGTTAAATAAAACGGAAAAATTGGACGCTTGAGTGACATCAGACTTGATATGATTGAGATGTATGAAACGTTACTAAGAGGACCGCTATAGGCCACCCGAAGGCGGAGACGGTCCTCAACTCAAAACGAGGCATTCTCAGACCCTTAACGACTAGTCACCAAGACGATGACAGAGTCAGCTTACAAACCATGACAGCCATAAGCGGCGGGTTGAGCTTGATCTCCCAAAGTTGTAACAGATTCCATCCATAGGAGTTGCAATGAATGCAGGAAGGAGCCTTGACTTAACGATGGAATCGGAATGAACCCGATTAAGCGGGAAACAGGGTAGGGAACAGGAAACTCACGGCTACTCTAGACGGTACTAGATCGACTTTATTTAAAACGAACAAGAGGTGTTTGTGGGGTGCTTCTTCTCGCAGGTACTTTTCGACGCTTCGGCATCTCGTGCCTAATGGATCTCGCGCATCGAGAACATTGATGATTACGTCTGAGGAATCAATAACCTAAAGGAGGGTTTTAGTACTTCGCTGAGTGTTTGAGTCGCGTTTTTACCTTGTATAACTCGTTCCATATCCTTTTGCTCTGGCCTTTCGAGAAGATAGCTTCTCTTGCCGTTGAGAGAGTACCGTCAGCGCTGAAGTCATCATTGTCATCCTGCGTATCTGCTCTAGAGTTGCCACTAAGAAGCTTTGCCTGCTCAAGGCGGTCCAAATATGTGTCGTGCATCTCAACAGTCTTCCCCGCCAGATCCTCTAGAGAACTGACACCAATTTTTACCCGCTTCCTCTGTGCTTTGGGTCCAAATGTGTCGCTAAATGGAGCTGTTTCCACCGCTATCTTCGCCTCATGCTGCTTGAGGCCATTCTTGGTCTGATTGTCACGGATTAAAGACATTGGTAACTTATTTTGTTTAAGCAGGTATGAAGTCGGATCGGAGGCTTGAGCGGCGACAGCTCCACGGAACGCTTCGAGGGCATCCTGAGATATGACTCTGGTTGCGTTGAACCATTTCCGGTTGGGTTCTACACGGGCATTTGGCTTCTCATGAGACTGGAAGGAGGCTGCCTTGGTGATTTTCCCGTCTGCATTTCGTTGCGCTTTGCCATCCTTGAACATATTCAGAGTTTTGACCTTCTTGGCGCTTCTGGAGGATTTTGTTAGCACAAGCAAGCCAGATAGAAACAGCATGCATATCCCAGATACCATTATACGGACCTATAGAAGTTTTCTCCCTTGACCTTCACATTGTTCATACCTCCACCGGTCTTCCCTTCCCGCTCTTTCCTCGCTGCTTCTTTCTTGTGAGTACCCATCGTGATATTCCGGCGGCTTCAGCTAGCTGTGCAATTGTCAATGTACCCGAGCCAATACCCCGCGTAGTGTATACAAAGGCTTCAGGGCCTTTGGGCGGTTATTGGCAGCCCTAAAATACGGAAAATTGTCAGCCGGTGTGCAGAGGCTTAAGAAGTTGTCGATAATTTTCGTTCGGGCAATTTAGCGACTTGGCGTAAATTTCCAACCTCAAACTTTAACATCAGATGCTATTGATTGAGAATTGACACATCAAAATGCCTCCATCAGCCGGCAGAGCATTAATCTCACCTTCATCGTCGTGCCAGATATGTGCACTCTCTTCAATATCCCGCCGCTCCTTTTCCACATCTCAATCTCTCTTTTCGCTCCCCCCCGAGTCCCCTAAATACATCGAGGTCCCAAGACCATTACAGTCAAGTTATCCGCTAAAGCACCGTGTCAAAGGTGTTCTACCTGTCCCTAGAGACATCTTCCATATCCGTAGCGACAAAGAGAAAGCATCTAAGGAGTTTCTCAAAGCCGCGACCAAAGAACCGTCAACAACGACCGTCCGCCATGGCCCTGATGCGGAGCGTATTCAGTGGAAGCAGCGCATGGCTGAGGTACGAAGGAGGAGCTTACGGCAGAGTGTGATGGAACTGCATAAGCGGAAGCAGGAAGCAGACCGGATACGTACTGCGCACAGCAGGCGAAGGCAGCAGGAGCACGAGAATCTTGTCAATCGACCAGAGCGTGAAGACGAACGCCTGACAAATCCTAGTGTCAGCAAATCTATCCGAGAATTTCTGGCTGGGTCTTTGCAAACTGCGCCGACAACTGAGCAATTTAGGGAAAAGCGGCTAAGGCATGAGGCAAGGGAGCAAGCGAAAGAAGAGAAGAGGAGAGATGCTCTGCATACGCTATATATGCAAGCTAAGGATTTCATAGTGACGGAAGAGCAGCTGGACCAAGCTGTTGAGAAGGCCTTTGGAACTGAAGAAAACCCAGTGGGCTGGACTCACTCGAAGAGAGGGTTGAGTCCCTGGGAGGAAGGCATACCTGATACGGTTCAAGGCATGCTTTCTAAGATTAGGAACACTACTGGAAGTGCTGGCTACATACTTGCGAACCAGAGGTTAAAGAAAATTGCAGAGGAGCTTACTGGGGGGAAGATCTAAGCGTTAGGCCATAAATGTGTCGTATGTATTGATACTTGTGAGTTTATATGCTTTTTAGATATTATCATGAACTGCAACTACTTATCTACATTCTTCAAGCTCCCTTCACGAAAAAGCAAGAGGGGCCATTTGATCTGATATCGTACCGTTTTTCTATGTATCCTAAGGTTCTCCTGCGACTATGCTTATTTCTACCTTATTCTTCTGCTTGTATGAATTAGAAATAAAATAACTAAGTGGTCACTACGCTCTTTCTTCTTGCTGATAAGTGGTATTGCATACTTCTGACTGATCCCTTAGGCTAAATTTATCTCATAAGACTCATAATCAGAGCTCAAAAACCGACCAGCTGTCCGCTATGCGAAGATTGTTTGGCCTCTCTATCTTAGATTTGCCTTTTAGCTCCCCTACAACGGTGAACTGCCACCTATGATTTTCCAACGGGGATGTACTTAAAATAAGGTTGGTATGGTGTCCCTAGGTCAGGCCTGGATTTCGTTTCGACATCAACCCGGGGGATTGGACTGGACTGAAGGTCGATATGGGTTTTGATGCTCTGGTTCTGCATCAAGCCACGCCTGAGCCTAATATCGCAGCAACTATTTAAATCTTAATTAGTAAGTATCCAAGTTACGTAGACATAAGATAAGATTACTAGAGCCGTGTCTTGGCCTATTTGCTCACCGCTTTACTCACCACCTTACTCACCACCTTGCTTACCACATTACGTGGAATCTCCGTCGTATGCAAAGTTCCTTTTATGAAGAATATGTTTCCTCGTCTCCTCGTTAAAGTTGCCTTAATAACCAATTTTCTTTCTGGAAGACCATTTCCTTAATTACCATTCTGTCAACCGATAAAATAAGTCCTATTTGGCTTCGCCAAGAGAACCGGTCTTTTTGGGCCGATTGGCCCGATGGACACATTTTTGGTGTCCGTGTTGAACCAGAATCAAAAGTACTTGCATAACGAATATAGATTTAACAATATATTCCTATCAACCATGCGTTCAAATCGTGCTTCTAATAATATAGGATTTGTCCCACCGACTCGAACGGCGAAAGAACCTCCCCCGATGCCCTAGTCACTGCCTCCTTTAAAGCCTCTGCTTATTACCCTACGGGCACATGGGGTACTACCAGAGTCGATTTGAGGTGCTATTTGAGCACCTTTTTGGAGCTTGTAGAGCTTAATTTTAGAGCTAAATGGGAGTGTGATTATTAACCGTCAGTTAGTCCTTTTTTTTGTGCACTTGGAGTAGTATTTAGATACTATAGTTCTACTCTATAGCGGTGCTTCTATATATAAATACACACGTACATCTAATAGAAGCTCTAAATTACGTAGTCTACTATCTATTTACTGCCTTGTCTTGAGGCCTCCCGTTCTAGTATCTTTAACACCTGCGATACTTCTAGACTTGCTGATAAACAAACCCCGTTTGTTATCTCAGTAAGCGACTCAGACGGCAAACGAGACAGTAGGTCTCACTAGTACTTAACTAGTATAGCTTTTTATAAAACCCCTGCTAGCTTTATTTAACCCCTGCTAGTGTGAATTAACCCCTGTAGTTATAAGCGCGGTCTCGTTTGCCGTCTGAGGGCCTTTAGTGCAAAAACATAGGAGGGTCGACTTATTAATTGAACGCGACGCTACTACAAAGTAATATATCTCCACCAGTTGACTAGTTAACCACTTTTAAAGGTAATCGATTATATTTTAAGGGCCACTTTATTTATCTATGTACTTATTTATGCATTTTAGCTAATATAAAGTTCTAAAATTACAGGTCGAAAATTTTTGACGGGTCTTGTTGGGTCGACTATGCGAATCCCCCCCAATGCCTCGAAGCACTATAACCCCCCAACCCCCCAACCCCCCGACCCCCCCAGCCTTCAACCCCCCAAGAGCTTTGATAGAGCTTCAAGCAGAGCTTCGATAGAGCTTCGAGCAGAGCTTCAATAGTGCTTCGAGCAGAGCTTCGAGTAGAGCTTCGATAGAGCTTCGAGCAGAGCCTTGTGCAGTGGTCCCAGTAATGAATGGATTGATATTTTGACCAAATATCAATCGTTATCATTAAGGGAGCTAAAATATCGCGATATGAATGGATATTCGCGATATGGCTTATATAAGCTATATAACCAGTCTTGGCATGGTGTTATAGTTATTTATCAAGGTCAACGGCTTCCTAGAGGCCCTTACCCCCCCCCTATTCCTCACCAGCTGTTCTCTCCTCCAGCCCGATACAATTCCTCCTCTTACCCACGACTTTAAACACTCCGATCGCTCAATATTAACTGGCCCAAGCCTTATGCGCTACCAAGTAATCGTTCGCCGCGCTCCTAAGAAAATACGTTCTGGCTTAGCCAATATAGGTAGTATAGATAGAATATCTATCGCCATATAATAGAGCAATGGGTACGCCACGCGATTGCTTGGATTAAGCCACTAATTAAGGGCAGTTGTATCGGCAGAAAGATTTGTAGGGGAGGCGTTAATAAAGTGATTAAACTCGTCCTCAATTAAATTAAGACTTGACTGCTTTTTACTCCAAAGATTATACTTATTAAGCTCGGAATTACAATCCGTAGCTTCCTCTCCCTCCTCAGCTATATACTTATCCTTATACTCCTTTACCTAAAGCCTTTAAGCTGTATTAACTACGGGCTTCCTCTAAGCGAGTTTCTAATTGCGATTAATGTAGGCCTTCCTCTAGTGAGGAGCTAATAGTAAGGCTGCGCCATACGCGGTCACTTCGTTAGTTTTAAGGTAGTATTTATTAAAGGCGTGCCAACTAGTGCGTATGTAGTCACATAGCTTCTAATTAGTGACGTACTTTTAGAGAGCTAATTTAAAGTACTTTACTATAAAATCTATCATAAAAAGCACCTTATTGAGGGTGGCTTTATCGCCTTCTATTTCTTTTATAACTCTTTTAAAGGGCTAAAGGAAGTCTCTAATATCTTTAAGAGCCTTCCAATTAGTCGCGTTAAGGATATCCTCCTTATTAAACTCCTTTAGATACTCCTCCTAGTATTTACTAATTGCGCCTTTTAATTAAAGAGCTACTATAATTATATTATACCACGAGTTCTACCACGTATTATTATCTATAGGAATAGCCCTTAAAGCAATTGCGATAAAGTAATTATAGTAAGCGGTAGAGCTTTAAATATGCATAATAATGTTATGTATCTTGCCTGGAGGACCAATCTCGCGATAAGTGAACTTGCTGGCCTTCCCTTTTTAAAACCTTTTGGCAAGAATCTCTTTAATCTGATTGTCTTTAAGATCTAACTCTGCTTTAAGCTTTTCGCGAGCTTCTTTAAAGGCAGTATTAACAGCTTCCTTATCCTTAGTAAAGAAAAAAGCTTGTGCGGCTATATTAAGTACGTGCCCGTAGCAGCAAATGTGATATTGCTATGCGTCGTATCGGGCCTCTATTTCTTCTTCTTTAAGTCTTATAGAAAGCCTCTAGAGAAGCTTATTATTACTGCCGTAATTATCGCCTATACAGTAGCCAATTCTGCTAAGTAGTTCGTAATCTTTAAGGACTTACTAAAGGACTTCTACCTGTTCGTCGCCGCCGTGTTTACTAGGGAGGTAAAGCAAGTAAGGCCTTCCTTAGTACGCCCGTACTTTTAACAAAGTAAGCGTAGATTGTGATAAAAGTTTTCCAATTTAGCGACGTCCACGCGTTAATTAAGAGGTGTATTGGTGTAAGAGAGAAAAACAGCTTCTACTTAAGGATCGCTTTATTAAGAAGGAAAGACTTGTTAATTATCTTAGGTACAGTACTACTAGAGTTAATTAGCGCTTTCTTATAGGTGTAGTTTACTAAGAGAAGAAGCGATTAAAGCTCTAGCTAAGCTACTGCCTTATATAGTAGATTGCAAATAATAATTAGTTATATAAGAGCGTTGCGTATCATCGTAGGATCAAAGCTCTCTCTTAGTATTTGTTCCTTTTGCCTCTTAAGCTTCTAGATATAGAGTTGCCCTTGCTTATAAAATAAGCCTTAAAGACTTTGCCTTATAGCCCGCTTAATAACTAAGTCCTCTTCCTTAATAACTGTACCGTGGGCCTTAAGTAGATAAGCACGTATATTAATAGTAACTACATCGCGCCAAAATACGCATTGCCCACAGTACTAATATCGCCTTCCACTACTATTTATATACGGCTTGTTCGCAGTAGGCTTACGCGTAAGAGCCTAAGTATTTATAGCCCGAACTCTTCGTTTCTTAAAGGGTTGGTTAAGAGATTAAGAGGAGGATTTAGTAGAGGATTTAGTGGAGGATAACGCGTTGGAGTTATCGTCAGCAGTTAGATCTTTAAACAGTTCGCTATTAAGCTCAGATAATTTAAACTAAGTATTAAAATTACTGTCGGAGTCTATAAAAAGATATTCTAAAGTAGGGGAAGCCATATCGCGAGGTTATAGTTGGTATTAGGGGGGTAGTCAAATAATATTGTAATAAGGATGCATCCACGGGCAAGTATTAAATTTTTTACTCCTGCGTATATATCAGAATGTAGAGCGTACAATTAATACTACGTATACCTCAGCATCCTTTTACTACACCACAAGGCTTCAACTTTCCTATATATATTTATAAGCTTATAGATATTCATTTATAAGGATCTTAAAAAATCTAATTATTATTATTGCTTATGAATAAATATATCGTTAAGAAGCAATGGATATAAATATCATTGGGATCCCTGGCCTTGTGTAGAGCCTTAAGTAGAGCTTTATGCAGAGCGTCGTGCAGAGCTTTATATAGAGCTTCTCTATATAAAGCTTATATTTAGGCTTGTTTTTAAAGGCCTTATAAATAACTTTGTATAGGGCTTTGTGCGGGCGTTTGTGCAGACGTTTATGCAGACGTTTATGCAGACGTTTGTGCAGACATTTGTACAGACAATGGTGGAGACGATTGTATAGGCGATTGTAGAGCCGTTCGTAGAGACGTTCGTGGAGACGTTTGTAGAGACTTTTGTAGAGACTTTGTATAGACGTTCGTAGAGGCTTTCGTAGAGACGTT
>Ga0307515_10008800_pt1 | contig 19605 bp, 13 predicted proteins | sample 17_EM_MG_FD_194513 | JGI IMG/M metagenome (GOLD analysis project Ga0307515, IMG submission 194513) | Populus trichocarpa ectomycorrhiza microbial communities from riparian zone in the Pacific Northwest, United States - 17_EM | ecosystem: Host-associated > Plants > Roots > Unclassified | place... | reverse complement strand
AGAACTTGGGTCAGACAAGTTTTTTTTTTTTTATTATTATTAATATTATCATCATTAATAAATTTGAAAACAACATTATTTCTATCAAAGAAAAATCATAAATTTTATTTGTAGAAATTAAAAACTATAAAAACTTGGGTAAGACAAGTTTAATATTATTATTTTCATTAATAGTATTAAATTTGAAAAAAAAATATTATTACTATAAAAAAAGCATATATTCGATTTGAAGGGTAAAATCAATTATTATTATTATTGTTGTTATTATTATTATTATTATTTTCGTTATTAACTTGGGTCTGACATCCTTTTCCAGACCCAAGTAATTTGGGGCTAGAAAGGGGCGCTCGACCCAAGTTGCTTGGGCCTGGCAGGTGCGCCAGACCCAAGCTTTTATGCCTAACATTGCAGCCAAACCTAAGGTTCTTGGATCTGGCGTTTAAGAGGGGTCCAAAACTCTTGAGTTTGGCGTTGCAGTTAGACGCATTTAAACTTGAGTAAGACAGGTTTAATATTATCATTAATATTAAAAATATTATTATTTTTATTATAATTAATATTATTAATATGATGATTAATAAATTTGAAAAAATATTATTAATATTGAAAAACAACCATAGATTTGATTTAAAGGGTAAAATTAATTATTATTATTATTATTATTATTAAATTTGAAATAAAATATTATTAATATTGAAGAAAAACCATAAATTTATTTGAAGAGATTAAAAACTATAAGAACTTGGGTTAGACAAGTTTAATATTGTTATTGTTATTGTTATCATTAATAAATTTGAAAAACAAATATTATTACTATCGAAGAAAAACCATAAATTTATTTGAAAGGATTAAAAACTATAAGAACTTGGGCCAGACAAGTTTTTTATTATTATTATTATTGTTATTGTTATTGTTATTGTTATTATCATTAATAAATTGAAAAAAAAATAATTATTACTATCAAAGAAAAACCATAAATTTTATTTGAAGAGATTAAAAACTTGGGCCAAGCAAGTACTTGTACATTTGTAAAAATAAATAAACACATAAATAAAGCTGACTCATCACAAGGGTAGAATTAAAAAAAATATTATTATTATTATCATTAAAAAATTAAAAAAAGAAGATATTATTACTATTAAAGAAAAATCATAAATTTGATTTGAAGATATTAAAAACAATAAGAACTTGTGTAAAGCGAGTTTATTGTTATTATTATCATAAATAAAATTAAAAATAAATATTATTACTATCAAAGAAAAACCGTAAATTTTATTTGAAGAGATTAAAAACTATAAAAACTTGGGTCAGACAAGTTTAATATTATTATTAATATTATAACTATTATTATATTCATTAATAGTATTAAAATTTTAAAAAAATATTATTACAATTGAAGAAAAACATAGATTTGATTTGAATGTAAAATCAATTATTGTTGTTGTTGTTGTTGTTGTTGTTATTATTATTATTATTATTATTATTTTTGCTATTAACTTGGGGCTAGAAAGGGGCGTCGACCCAAGTCACTTGGGTCTCGCAACCCTGCCAGGCCCTATACAAGGCTCTGGGTCCGGCGATGCAGCAAGCCAAAAGCTCTTGGGTCTAGTGTTGCAGTCAAATCCAAATTCAAGGCTCTTGAGTCTGACGCTTTGTAGCCAGACCCAATGCTCTTGGTTTAGCGTTGCAGCCAAACCCAACGCTCTTGGCTTTAGCTTTGAAGGCAGACCTAGACCAAACGCTCTTGGGTCTGATTTTTTTTATATATTTTTTATGCCAAAACAAGTTAGCCTATGGCGTACTGCGGGCCACCTAACTAGTTATAAACTAAAACAAAATGGGTTTTTTAAGAGTAGTTGTTCATACAAAGACATTGGCTTATTCACCTCACTATTCATGACCAGTGTTTTCATTCGAGGTACTTGAATGTTTTTTTAAAAACTTTAATAATTGAATTGAATTCTTTTTTCAAATTCATCCTTAGAAATTAGGTTGGCATCACTTTATGTATTGATATTTTTTATGCTTTATATGCACTCATGTATATATGTGATGTGTTATATGTTATTTCAATGTTGCGTTAAATATTGCTATTACAAAATAGAATTTTGAATTATGGTTAAAATAACTAATTAAAAAAATAACGATCTTAACTAATACAAAAAATAGATGCCTTTTTCATTCCAATTTTTCAATGATGTGAAAAACTTTGATTTAGTTCCTCAACTTTTTAATTTTGCATATTTAGTCAATATTCTTTTAAGTTATTACATTTTGATACTAAATTTTATTTCTTATAATACGATACCATCTTTTTTTGTATTAGAAATTAACTTCAAATTTTACTCAAATAGTAACAAGATGGTATGACTATATCTGTATCTATCGAAAGTAACTAGTGGTTTTCGGCAGGTGAAGATGCACATGCAATATTCACATAACTGAAATTAAAATTCTTAAAAACAATCATATTAAAATTATTTTTTTTAATTAACTTTTATGAACAATAATCACAAAAAACATAATCAAGTTTCTTAAAAATATAGAGAAAGTAAAAAACTAGTACATAAAACTATATGCTATTTGAAAAATGAATTCTTAGAAAATATAATATTTTGTTTACTAATTGATAAACTAATTAATTAATAATTGGGTTTACATTTATCTACAGAATATATATATATATATATATAACAATTTCAGAAATTAACTCAATCAAGTCCTTACTTGATTTTTTTAGGTCTAGAAATATAATCTCCGTATTAATTATATTCTAGTCCTTCATTTCTAAAATATATTTTAATCAAGTCATACTTAATTAAATTATCACAGTTTAATTTCTGACTAATGGTTTTTAATGTGTGTGACCTATTAGGTTCATAATATATTGATCCAAATATAAATTCTAATTCTAATAAAATAAAATAAAATAATTTATTTTATTATCAATTAAAAAATTAATTAATTTATATTTGAAGATTAGATGCATTATCTAGTAACATGTCATGATCCCCTAAATATTAGAAAAGTTATTAATGGTTTGACTGACCTTTTAATGATCGGTTGCTCAGTGTTATTAATATCCTTTCATCAATAATGTTATAATTTAATATTAAAGTATGAAGTATGTTTGTCATGTTAAATTATATTTGCTTTCTATATAATAGTCATTAATCGTTTGAATAAGATTTGAAACTCTTTTCATATCTCATTCAACCTTGGCCAAGGATTTCTTAGTCAATATTATTTGAGAATATATGGAACATTTTTCCTAATTCATCTAGGGCGATGAATTCTTTCTTGATCACTTAAGTACCTTTCATATAGTTCATGTTATACTCAATGTATGCCTTTTTGTTATCTCGATTAAGATAACATGTAACAATCAAAGTATAACATTATCTATATAAGATGACTTAGTGATCTCAAGTCTAAGGATCACTTACACAACCATTACATGAGCCTTTTTATAGACATATATGATCTCTCTATATGAAATTCTCTTGCGGGTCAGTTCAGTGTACATGTCTTATGACAAGCATATACATATTAGTTCTAGGTATCCCTCATACCTCAGCTTATGAGAATAATTGCTCCATTTCATAAAAAAAAAAAGAAAATAATATGTACCACTCTTTACGACTCCAATGAATGTCCAATATTTAAGAGAGCATCGACGAGGAACATTTTAGTTTGATGCAATAGGAATCCCATAATTATAACAACTTTATATTTTTTTTTTTGCCAAATATTTTTGTCCTATAGACTTTATCTTTACTCTAGATTCATTAATCTAATATTATATAAATATTAAATATAAATTAAGCCTTTATTAATAATAAATATGTATTTACATGAATATAATAATTTCACGTATAACCAACTGATTGGCTATAAGGCATATTAAACTAACAATCTCCCATTTGCACTAAAGTCAATCGCTCATGTATCTAATATTGTATTGCTCCATATATCATTAATGTTTCTGAATGGATAGTTACTTAGTAAGAGGATCTTCTAGATTCTTTTCGGTGGGTAATCGCTCTATCTTTACATCTTTCATTTCATTGATTTATCAAATCAAATTGAATTTTTAAAGTACTTGTTTGGATCATTGATGAGACCTTGGTTCCTTTGCTTATGCATTGGATCCATTGTCATCACAGTACAAGGATATTAGATCAACAACGCTAGGAACCAATCTAATTCATTTATAAACTTCTTGATCTAAACAACCTTTTTGTTTCCTCAAACTTGAAGATATACTCTTATTCAGTTGTAGAATTAGTTGTGCTGTATTGTTTAAAACTCTTCCAACTCAAAGCATTACCATTTAGAATCATACCCTACATTGGGGGCAAGTGACATTTCAATGATCAATAATTGATGAAAAGCCTTGAGAAAGCCAAAAGATAAAAGAGCCTAATAAACTCAAATGCTAGGGAGCATTCTCAAATCAATAGTAAAAATGATAGTTAAAACAAAATAATGATGCCCCACCAAAATAATAAAAGGGGTAAATCAAAGAAAAATAAAAAAATAAAAAATATTAAAGACATAATGAGTCAAGAACATGATAGTTATCCTAAGTCTTTTAAACCTTGAAATACTTTTTAAGCTTTATGAATCATTTTCTTTTATATCCAAGAGCCTTAGCCTATATTGCATGCCTTTAAAAGTTCTTTCTAATCATGGAAGAAAGTAACCTGGACCAATAAACAACGCTCTCAAAATGCAAAAGAATTTTTCATAAGAGTTGTGACATCGTGAATAAGCTACTCATTATTATTCTTGCTGATAAAATGAGTGATTAAAAAGAGACAAATTTTTCTCAAACAAAACCTCGATCTTTTATTTGAGCCTCTTGCTTTGAAACCCATAAAAGCAGAAGGTCACCTCATTATGTGTCTTCACTAATTTCAATCTTGCTGACACAAGAACAAATCATTCTTTTTTTTCCCAAAAATTCCAAGGGAGTTGCAATATTTTAAAAGCAAATTGTTTTAAACTCACATTAAAACAATTTTCATTTCAAAATGCAAGATGTTAAGGATTTCAAAATTCATTATAGAAAATTTCTTCATTAAAACCAAGCCAAAAAAAGAGAGAAGGGTTACTCAAAGCCATCATTTGTCCGAGTCATTAACAAAGCACAATTTGGGGAAATGATCAAGACAAGGGGGTAATGTTGTATTTAAAAGATGATTTGATACCTTTAAGGTAGCAAAGAAGAGAACATTTATGGCAGTGAGACAATGAGGCATTATTGTTTACAAGAGGCAGTTTAAATCTTTCAAGACAATAAGTGACATTGAATGTTTTTAGCAGTGAGACAAGGAAATAATAAATGATCATCTCAAATTAATCAACGAGATAGAGCATTTGCAACAAGTAAATGGGTCGTGATGGATATCATAAAGGCTGAATTGTGTAAAATTAAAAATACTCTGGAAAAAGACTTACATAGACCAACTTGAGTCGGCTAGAAGCCAAACAACCAAGATAACTCAAATAAGAAATAACATACCTCACCAATCAAACAATAAAGAGATTGAGAAGAAATGAGGGCCTATATTTCAAATCAGGTAATGATGCATGCATGACATCTAACTCCAAAGCATCAAAAAAATTGTTTTGGAAAAATCCATAAGAAAATTCCCCAAAAGGGTTCATCAAAACGTAGGCCACCTCGTAAAGGCCAAATTTGACAATACTTTTGAAAAACTTTCACTTTTAAGAAATCTTTGTATTTTTCAAATGGATGAATCGCTAATGAGAATTAGATTAACCTAAAAAATCTTTGTATTTTTCATCAATGGGTAGGTCGCCCATGAAAATAAGACCAATGTTGAAATCACTTTCATTTATTTCACAATTGGGTAGGTCACCTAGAAAATAAGACCAAGGTTGAAATCACTTTCATGTGTTTCACAAACAGATAAGTCATCTGGAAAATAAGACCATTGTTGAAATCACTTTCATGTATTTCATAATTGGATAGGTCGTCATTACAATAAGACCAATGTTGAAAAACTTTCATGTTTTTTTATAAAATGTTAGGTCACCTGGAAAATAAGACCAATATTGAAATCACTTTCATGTATTTCACAAACAAGTAAGTCACTGGAAAATAAAACCAATGTTAAAATCACTTTCATGTATTTCAAAAAACAGGTAGGTCACCTGGAAATTGGACTAGTGTTGAAATTACTTTTATGTATTTCACAAACAGATAGGTCACATGAAAAATAAAACCAATGTTGAAAGCACTTGCATGTTTTCATTTTAGGAGGTCGTTTGGAAAATGAGACCAAGGTTTAAATCACTTTCATGTATTTTAAAAACAGGTAGGTCACTTGAAAAATGAGACCAGAGTTGAAATCACTTTCATGTTTTTCACCTGGGCAGGTGACACGATCAAAGAGTTGATGTCTTATCCCAAGTGCAGGAGTGTCAAAGTAATAAATAACCCGGTAAGACCGGGGTCGAACCACAGGGAGATCAACTATATAAATTACAAATAAAGATAAAGATTTGAAGAGAATAATAACAGAAAAGGAGTTGAAGAGAGTTTTGGGATGTGATATTGATATAAGGATTAGATAATGATAAAACAAATGTCAAGGTTAGAGGATTCACTAATGATATTTCAAATAAATATAATATAAACTCCTTTTATTACTCAACTGGAAACCACACACAAAGGAAGTTCCAATCGGATGATTTATCATTAATGGCTCATTATAAAGTATTAACATGATCATATTAATTATCTTGTCTAAGTAACACCATACTTATAAATATTTTCAGGTATTCATGATGCTAACTTATGTTAACAACAAATCAAATTCCTATCATAACAACGATGTCGGCCGAAAACTATGAAGGATCAAGCATTTGATGTACTAAGTGTTATACAACACAAATCTAGATTAACCGTTTAACAAGCAAGGTATTAAGAATTAGTAAGATAAAAAGATAAGACATGCTAATAACAATCTTTCTTGGATATAAACATTAAAGTCCATGTTGAGTTTATATTATACCTATTCTAATACCATTAGAGAAACCTTTTCACCTTGACATAATTAACTTAGCTAAACATAATGAAGAAGAAAAACATAACTAAACAATATAAGAACATAAACATGATATAAGTTAACTAAGTATAGGAAAGGAAATGAAAAAGCATAAACAAGAGATTAATATAGCATGAAAGAAAACTTGAATATTATAAAGATATAAAGAAAGAAAGCAAGAACATGATCTTGATCTGAAAATCAAGATGACTAAATACATGACAAATGTCTCCTTTTATAGGCTAAGATTCAGAACTATTGATTGGTGAATTAAGAAAATAGTTGGTGGTCAACCATTGATTTGGTGGCTGGTTTTTGACATTATTGGCTGCTGGTTATTGATATTGTTGGCTGGCCAAAATATTATTGCTAACATCAGAATTTGAGCCCTTTGTTCCATGAAAGCTGTGGGCAATTTTCTTAGCTTTCCAACAAAAAAAAACAAAAAACCAGAGCTCATTTGGACTTCTAGAACTCAAGATATGAGCTGAAAACCGAACAGTGTCTGAGCTGCAGGATAGGTTCCGACTTCTCCGTTGTTGCTAAGCTTTGAACTTGAAAACAATAGAATTGAGTCTTGGACTCTCATGAAAGTTTTAGGTCTATGTCTTAGCTTTCCATCCATATAAAGTAGACCTAAATCCGAGTTCTACAACTCCAGTTATGATCCAATAACCAAATGGTGCTCCAGTTTGGAATTGAACCAACATATCTTCTCTTAGCCTAGCCCTCTTTTTGTCTCTTCACTTTTAATAGTTAATCACATCAATCAATCCTTTGAATTGTGAGATATACCTGCATTCAAAATAAGCATTTATCATAAATTAAAGATATATTATATTATCAGACTTGTTATTATAAAACATGCTTTAGTTAGGGAATTTAATGATACTTTAGTGCAATATGATGATATAAAGCCTTAATGAAAATGCACTTTTAAGTACTAATCAGCAGGTCGCCCATGAGAACTAGACCATTTCTAAAAAATCTTTGATTTTCTTACACCAACAAGCAGGTCTTCTGGAACAATTAGACTACTTAAAAGATTCTTTATATTTTTTTACATGGATGGACAAGTTGTCTGGAATAATTAGACAATTTCTGAAATCTTTGAATTTTTCATTGACAAGATAAGTCGCCTCTCAAATGACCAATTTTAAAATTTCACTTTTTCTCGAGGAAGGTCGCCTCTCAAATGACTGAAGTTTTGCAAGATTTGAAAAAAAGAGGAGGCTTTTCATGCTTATTTTTTTTTTTACAAACTTACAACACAAAGCCAAAAGAAAATAAAATTTTCAATTCTTTCGCACCGTAAATATTATAAAGAGGAGGCAACTGTCATAGTCCAATTTTGACCAATTTGCTTTTAATTTAATTTTTAAAAGGGTTAAAATTTGGAATTAAAAGATTTACGACTGATTTTTTATCGAGAAGGTGCAATTTGATAATATATTGAAGAATTAAGGACTATAATATTTGTTTCTCCCCACTATTCAGTTGAAACAAATCACAAGAATATTCAGTTAATCATCTTCAATTTTAATTTTTAAATTTGAATCAAGTTTAAATTTTAAAAGAATGAATTTGTGTTATTTGAAACTCCTATATTATAAATACACATCCCAAATCACAGATAAAAAGGAGCAGATAAAACAATTGACTATTCCTCACTGTGATCAACACAAAGAGACCTAGTCCCTAAACCAGAGAGAGCAGATCTAAAAACAATAAAACAAAGCTAAATTTTTTCCACTTTCTCTTTAGGTACAAGAGAGACACCACGTCAATTGACTATCCCTCACTATGATCAACACAAAAAGACCTAGTCCTTTTGTTTTCTTAGCCGCTCCTTTCCCTTATTTTTTTTCCTTTGAAACAAAAGCCACCTGTAGTAGCACTGCATACGGTGCCTCTCCTCACTATCAAACTGCCCCACTAGCCCACACCAGCTCTTTCTTCCACCCGTGACAACCACCACAATATAGCTCTCCTAGACCTCATCCATCGACAAACATAGCAGCTGCTGAAACCAACACCACCAATTACCCCTTCAAAAACCCAAAAACAGCACCACAACTCCATACCCGCATCCACCATCATCGATCATCTGCCACAACCTCTCCTCCATTATCCATGATAGACCAGCTTCCACACCAACATTAACCCCCACTGAAATCAGCTTCCATTATTCCCCAAAACCACCAAAATGATAGCCCTCTTTCTCACCATCACAGACCCATAAATCTAAGACAATCACCTCCACTCACGACGGCTAACAACCTTTCTCTCACAACACCAACCAGCCTCTCCATACAAAATCTATTTTGCATGCATGTGGGCTTTATAATAAATTTATAAAGCTTATTCAAACTCTAAATAAAATGGCCTATTAGGCCTAGAAAAAACACAAACCATTCCTTTTATATAGATTTTGGCCCTCCTTACGTGTGTAAAGCCCTTTTGGCCATTCTCGATCTAATAAGAATTTAATTTAGGATTATTCATAAAAAGTGGATTTACGACAAGTATCAACCTTGATATTTATTGATGTTATAGTAAGAAATATCAACCCTGGTATTTATTGACGTCATAGTCAAGAATATCAATCCCAATATTTACTAATGTTAGAGTTATAAATATTATAGACAAAGTACAACAACCCTTAGAATTTTAAGATAAAATCAGCAATGCATCCTGCCTAAGGGAGGATGTTTTAGGGGTTATGATATCTTCCCTCTAGCATATTTAATTCATTGCCGTACAATCTTTGAAGACTAGTTAAGGTTTGTAACAACCATAATACTAGGTGACGACTCTTTAAATAAGACCTTTCTCCCTATAAGAATAAGATGCCAAATATCTATTATTTTTTTAATTTTTAAAGTTCACCGTGATGTTAGGTGCGACAATACAATTAGGTCTATTTGTGGTCATTTCAAAATGTTTGACACTTTCAATTTCTCATATTCATATTGATGTGATGAATTTTAAAAAATAAAAGAGAAGAAAAAAAAATTGGTGATTGGAATGATAAACAAGAAAAGAAAGAGAGACCAAAATAAACATTAAAGTTTAAATCTACTCCTTAAGTAACTAAGTGTTGTTCTAGAATTAAGGCAACAAGAACACCTAAAAGGGGTGAATTAGATGTTTCACCAATACAAAAAAATAATGTAATTTAATTTAATTAAATACAATAAACACAATAACCAACAATATAATTAAAGTACTTAAAAATAAATAGATAAGGAAGAGAAATTGCAAACTTATTTTTAACATGGATCGACAAGCCAATATACACACCTCAAGTACCAAACCGTACTTGAGTATTATATTGTTTTAATAATTCAAGTTTAAGAGTACAATGTCCTTGATGAATCCACACTAAGCTCTTTTTCACCACTTGAAGAAAAACCCTTCTTCAAGATTTTTATCCACTTGGAGATACATATTCTCCAAGATTATTTTCATTTGAAGATATTTTCTCTTCAAGATTTTTTTTTTTGGTGATATTCCCTTACCAATACTAAGAGTTTTGACCTAACTCTCAAAGGATTACAATTGTGGTTTTTGTTTACAATAAAAGACTCTCTCAAAGAGTGGATAATACAATTAAAGCTTGTATCTTTATAACTCATTTAATAGCACTTAGGATATTTGAAGGTGTTTAAGTGTAGTGAGTATTAGAATGAATACTCTAGTACTTGAATATGAAGGTTCAATTTATCATAAATTAAAGTATGGTAGAACTGATGATTTCTATTCTTTTTTTTCATATGAAAATAGTCTTTCTATTATACATGTTTCTTTTTCTCCTTTTGTTTTCCACAATTAAGAGAGCTATTTATAAGTTTCCAAAAGAAATCAGTCAGTTATAGTTGTTGGAATGCCACTGACAGCTGAAGAGGATGATTGGTTTAGATTGGTTAAGCAAATTGGTCGACCAGTTCCTGCAGAATTCCCAGGTGTTCATCATTGATGAACAAGCGATCAACTGGTTCATTTGGTATCACCAAACAGTTGACCAATTCTTGCAAATTTCTAGTTTTGACAAATTTCTACGTGGAGAATTCTTGAACTGATATCAATCCTATTAATGCATGCATAGTGAAGTGTGTGAGTTTATTTTAATTGTGCTATCAAGATAAGATATAGATATTTATATATTGCACTAAAAATGAATACTTAAGTCTAAGTTTTATGAAACGGTTCAGGTTCAACCTTGGATTCCTTATAGTTAGCATTCGGTTATGTGTTTGAGATTGGTTGTTGATACAGTTCAGTATATGGTTTAACCTTAGGTTTTTCATGATGAGTTCTTACCTAGGGATGCATTTGGTTAGATTGAGGTTCTTATGGATGATGGGTTCAACCTAATTTTTTTGGTGGATAATTCGGTCAGATCAGGACAGGCTTAGTATGAGATGTTTTTTGGCAGCAAAGAAAGTTTATTTGAAGTGTATTTTGGATTTGATTTAGTCCCTATTAATGAATATGAGTTTGGGCCACATGAGATCCAAAGTTGGATTGAGTTAATTAAGATATTGAGATCATATCAAATTTATTTAGGGTTGGTTTTCTAATTCTACAAGAACTTAAATCAACAAAATATTCTCCTAAAATTCAAGGAAATTTTGTTCATTATTTTTCCTATTATTTAGGAGAATATTTATCAATAAAAAAGGAAGTTTCCTAGTCAACAAGGATGTTAGGGGGGCTGTCAGATCTAATTTCCTAAGTTAGGAAGGATTAATTAATGATTCTTCTAGTCTAGGAAGGAAACTAAATTGAAAGGTATAAAAAAGAGATTTTATTCATTAATTGTCCATGTAAAACATAAAAACCAAGCGCAATAAGGCAAGAACACTTCATAATTAATTGCACATTCAGATCAGATTTCCTAGTCTATTTGGGACTTCTTAGGGGTGACAAATCTGATTCTAGCATATCTAGGATATTAATTTCAAATTTTTATTATTTTCTTCTTAGTCTTTGGCTTATTATTACTTATTTGGGTCAATTTTGTAAGTGAGATCAAATTAGCCCACATATGGGGATACATTAGGATTATTTGAAGCATTATATAAGTGTTTTGTATGCTAAAAAGCAAGGAGCCATGAATTTATGAAATAAACTTGTGTTTTGCGTGCTACAACACATTATCTTTGCTGGGACAAGTCTTTGGCTTATTATGACTTATTTGGGTCAATTTTGTAAGTGAGATCAAATCAGCCCACATATAGGGATACATTAGGATTATTTAAAGCATTATATAAGTGTTTTGTATGCTAAAAAGCAAGGAGCCATGAATTTATGAAATAAACTTGTGTTTTACGTGCTACAACACATTATCTTTGCTGGGACAAAGATTAAATATGACTTATCAAGATATAACTGACCTTGTGGCGTCATTCAATTCAATTCCAATAATGTTGGTATCTTGGGACAGATTTCCATCGTGTCACACTTCTCAAACCTGATTTTTGGCTTTCTTGGGGAAGTATCATCTTTATTGGGGGTTGCTTGACTATGTAAGCAAGAGGTTTGCATCATCTTCACTTGCTTTGTTGTTGGAATTCTTTCCATTTTACTTGTCGATATGTTCTTCGAATAAACATGTTTAAAGTTATTCTCAACATGACAATATTAGTCAATTTTCTATTTAATTGTTATCATCAAAATATATAAGAATATGAATATATGACCCAAAGGTCAACAATCTCCCTTTTTAACAACAACAATTAATGTATAAATATAGATATATAAAAGATAAGTATCCCCTTATATTTTGCAATATAATATCCTGAAGACTTTAACAATTATAATCATTCTATAGTTTGTATTTCTCCCCTTTTGTTCATATAGTTTTACAATAGTTATATTCTCTTTTCCTTGTTCATATTTGATTATATCTATATTCTATATTATCTCTCCTATTGTCATTAGTGAAAAACAATAAGAGAAATAATATAAAAAATAAAGAGAATGAATATGAAATCATAATATAATCTTCAAAAGTTCTAATATTCATTACACATTTAAAAGATAAAATACAAAAACATTAAAAATATGAAAAACAAATGTATAGCTAATACAAGAGCTAAGGTGGTGGATAGCGAGAGAGTATATTAGCCATCATATCCCTTATGTTTGTTATGTATCGCGTATACGATGCACATCATCTCGTATATGATGCACTTTACTTTCAATATTCAGCAGTAGATCTTCTACCCTAGACTTGCAAGTACTCGTACTAAACATTGTTTCAAACTCATCACCACTACAAACACGTTGTTGTTCTTCCTCTTTATGTTTTCCCTTAGCATGAACCCCAATTTGGTCTCTAAAAACCCATGTACCATCCTAATTCAACACAAATTTTATTTTGGTAAGGGTTCTATTATCTATCTTTATAAAAGGTGATTACAGTGTCCTATCTATAATTGTCAACAAAATCTCAAAATGCTTAAAGATGGTAATAAGACATTGACCATAAAGAAGGGATTTTTGCTTTTCATCATGTGCCATGATCAAATTTCTCATTATGATATAAGATAAATTAATTTGACAACCTCTAATTATATAGTCAATTAAGCACTAATTCATAAATGTTACTTCATTAAAATGCTCCTTCTTGGGAAAAATATTGTGTGCTATGATTCTATGCAAATTCTTGGTCTTAAGAGCAAGACTTGGCTCTTAATTTTTGCTTCGAAAGAAAAATTGTATCTACCCGCATGTAATACCGCAACCCCATCATATGTAAATCCTCTAGGTATTGATTTAACCTCAAGCACTCTAGGTCCTTCATTATATATACCCAATAACTTAGTTAAAGTGTCACAATCAAATTCAATATGTTTGTTTTGTAAACTACTAACAATCCTAGATTCCATATTAATTCTAATGTTTGCAAAAAGCATCCTAATCAATTTTGGACATGTTGGTTTTTTTAAATAATACAAAGTACTCCAACCCATATGTTCAAAGATTGTATCTATTCCCTAATCACTTTCTGCGCCGGTTTGATTTCTTTTTTCACTGTTTAATCATTAATAAATAGATTTTAGAGCTATCTCCCTCCTGGATTCACCGAATTCAAGAGGGGTTACAGTTTAACCTAATTTTATTAGGTACATACTTGGTCTCGCCTCCATCTAACCAAGCTTCGGCGGTTCTAGATTCTTCAAATCTTAGTCCTTTTCCAACCCCCAAAGATGGATCTGGGGTTGGGATCGTGTCCCCATCATCTTTGGTGGATGATGGTCTTGATGGGTCTAGTGTTGACTCCCTCGAAGGTGAAGAGTCCCTCTCCGGCGTCGCCCTAGAGAATTCCTCTGCCACCACTGATGATATTAGTTGGGTTTTCGACCTTTTTATTGGTGTTCAAGGTCCAGGACATCTCCTGCTCCTTCTTCTCTGTTATGTCTTTATATGATGATATGTTAGAGGGCTTCAAAGCCCTCTGCCCAACATGAGGCTCTTCTCCTTATGTAGTTCGATCTTTGTAGTCCTCGGGGCCAGTTGCTGATATTGTTTATGCCTTTTGTTCATGGATGGTAAAAGCTCTCTTTTGTGGAGCTAACGTGTTTATTCGGCTGTTGGTTTTTTTGTTGTTGTTTCTGTCATCTTTATGTGTTAGTTTAGCTTGCTGCTACAGTTCTTTTCACTTTGTTCTATCTCTGGTTCCCCTTTTGTTGATTGGGTTGCTGGAGTGGATGGTTTTCTGAGGTTGTTATGTCTATGCTCCATTAGCATAGAGTCCAGCCTTCTTGTATTGGATCCTCGTGTTCAGTTTATGGTTTTTTTCTTAGTCTGCCAGCTATTGTTTGTGACTGCAATGATGTTTGTCTTCTGGAGATAAGGGATATGCTTAGTGGGTCTTCTGTCTTTCGGTGGTGTGAACCTTATGTTGGGATGTTGGTAAGCCACTAGGTCTGGTTTCTTCATCATGCTGTTCCTGCTGATTGATTTTGGTGGAGTTTACTTTGCCTCCCGTCTTTATATAGACTACTTGTTGATGGCCATCTGGTCAGTTTGATCACAACATGAGTTGCTGGTTTTGGCTGGTTTGTTTGTTATGGCTGCTCTGTTTGTGTGCAGCTGTGGGTGCAAATTTGGAAATGTGTGGAGTCCTGTTTGGAGAAGGATTCCCTTACCTGTTGCGGGGACCTGTTTGGGTGAGGCTCTCTCCCCAAATGCTTGGTCTCCCCCTCTACTGTGTGGAAGGGTCTCAGGGGTTCGGTCCTAGCTGTTTGCTAAAGTTGGCCTCCCTCTCAGGGTACTTTGGTTCTGTTGTTTTTATGCCTAGTTTGTGCTGGTGTTGCTCTGTTGGTCTGCTTCTACTGAGTTGTTGCTTAGCTATTGGAGGAAAGTCTAGTCGGTTAGGCTTACTGGTTTGTCGTTGGCTGCTACTTTGCAGGTCAAGCCTTTCCTTATGGCTACTTACAACATAGGAGCTTGATGAAGCATGTTTCGGTGCCTACTTGGCTGTTATTGCAGTGTAAATTTGGTTTGATAGATTGGATGTAGTCTTGGCTCTACTTTCTAGCTTTGTGTAGCTGCATTGCGCAGCTTGGTCATGTTATACTCTTTGCAGTTGGATTGTTAGTTTGATTGTTGTTGCTATATACAGCCTGATGTTCCCTCCGATTGCATAGATGGTTGGAGGGCTTTCGGGTGCTGCTCCACGCAGCTTGGTTTGCTGGACTCTATCTTTGGTATGTTGTGGACTGTTAGGGTACTATTGAAGGTCCTCTTGGGTTTTCCTCAGCCTGGTTCACACTTCATCTTTTTTGCAGGATGCTATTACTGCTGATTGCTGGGGTTGGTTTGCTAGAGTTATTTTTGCTTTATTGTTATGTTTCTGCTGATTGGTTGATTCCACTTGCAGTGTTGGCTATGGTTTGTTTGTGCTAACTGTCTCTGTGTTGGGAAGTCCTAGCTGGTATGCCTAGGCCTCTTCTTATTGCCTGCAACTTTTCCTTCCTTGCTGGATGCTCTCCACGTTCAGGGTGTGCAGGCCAGTCTGATATATCTAGTTGCCTCGTCTGAATTGGTTGGTCCCATCTTCATGCAAGTTGCCGCAGGGATATCTGGTTCTGGCCTTGCTATGCTTCCCAATTGCTTGTTTATGGATGTCATGGGCTGTCACTGCCATTGCTGCTCACTTTGCTTGTTTTCAATGCCTTCTCATGTTTTGGGAGGCATGCTGCTACTGAATGGCCTTCTGGGTTACATTCTGTAACTTTTGTTCTACTTGGCTGCTTTGCTGGTATGCTGCTGGGTTACATTCTGCTACTGAAGGAGCTTCACATGCTCCCATTGGTGCTGTTCTGCTTTGCTGCTGGCCCCGTTGCTCCTGCCAAGTTGCTATATGGTCATGATCTTTTTGGATAGTTGTTTGATGATGTAGGCAATGCTTTGTCTTATGTTGCTGATTGGGTCAACTGCCCGATTGGTTTGCTGCTGATTGCATTGTTAGATGTTGGGGTTTAATTAATAGGCTTTTGGTGTCTGCTTGCAGATTGTTGCTTGCTGGTTTTTATATCTTTGTTCAGGAAGCATATTCCTTATTTGGTTGCATTTATTTGATCAAAGGAGCATGTTCCCTTTGCTTGCTTATATGTACATGCCTGTATATCTGACCTATTGGTTTCCAGCTTTGTTTCACTTTTTGATCTATACAATTTCTTATATTTGATATAAAAAAAAAAAGATTGTATCTATTCCCCAATTTGCCTCTAAGGTGCTGGACTCCAATTTGCCTTTTGAAGCTTACTAGTATGATTAGGAAGACAATCCATTGCAATGCTCCTACTGCAAATATGACCAGGCTTTCGTATGCCAGAGTCCTTATTAAGGTTGACCTGTTTTTAGACTTGTCAAATACTGTCAATCTGGTTCTACCCAATGGCACATCTTTATCCCAGCAAGTTATGTTTGAATCTCTTCCCTATTTTTACAAGCAGTGTCGGGTCCTAGAACATTCTGTTACCACATGCAATAAGGGAACCAGTTCCAAACGCAAGAAACGGGCTCATGAAGCACCTACCTATTGTGGCAATTTCAATCCATCTGCAGAGACTGTTGCTGTTGTTGAGAAGCAGCAACGCTATAGTGCAGTCCCCCTTGCAAATCCCCAAGTTGATCCTATGTTCACTGAAGCTGTCACAACTAGTGAAACGAGGCCTACATCTCCTGGTCGCAAACGGACCAAAATTGCCAAAGCAAAGCACTCTGGTTCCAAGCAATCTGTTACCCCAAAAGTGGTACACCTCTCTGAAGAAGGTGATACTACTGCTGTGGAGCCTCCCAAGAGGCAGTATTTAACTAGAAGCAGAGCTGCTGCCACCACCAGTTTGGGTCAATGGGAGAAACAAAAATCCAAGGCCCCTGTCATACCTCCAAGGCTCCTGAGTAGTTCTGATGATACTGCTCCATCATATACTTTTTTTATCTCTATTTGGTTTCATTGTATTGTGGATCTATATTTGATAGGGAGGTTGTTCCCTTGGTTTCTCTATTGTCTTGTACTGGTTAGTCTTTTTGCTGTTCCCTAGCCTATATGTTGGCTAGCTGTTGCTGCTGTGTTAGCTGGCTCTTCTTTTCCTTGTGCAGGATTTCTGTTTGCTTTTACTATTGTCGCAGGTTGGGCTGCTCTTGAGTTGTCTCCTTGCTTGCTTGCCTTGCTGCTTGGTTTCCCTTAGTGTAGAGTTTTTACTTGGTTTTGCTGATGTAGCTGGTTGTGCTACTATTGTGCAGTCATGCTACTGGGTTTGTTGTTTCTGGTACAGTTCTGCTGGTCGGTCTTATTCTTGGTGGCTGGGTTTTGGTTTCAGAACCCTTGCTTGTGCTATTTTGGTTAGGCTGTTAGCCTCTGCTAGATAGGTCTTGGCTTGATTCCTTGCCTACCTTGTGGTGGTGCTTTGCCTCCTTCCTTCTTGTTGCTACCTCTCTAGGTGCTTCTTGTTGTTGCTTGGGTGCTTTAGGCTGTTATGCTGAGTCAAGATGAATTTTTTGTTCTTGGTTTGTCCTTGGATTAGGTTGTTTGTAGCCTATATAAGAGTTTATCCCCCATGTTTAAGGGAGTTTGTTCCCTTTTTCTGTTTATATTTGTAAATATTCTGTGACTCACTGGTTCTCCAGCTTTGTTTCATTGATCTAAAATTTCTTACATTTGATGAAAAAAAAAAAAGATTGTATCTATTCGCTCTCAGTCAATAGTCGGGCTAGAGAGAGAATTTAGAGAGAGATGCTCTCCTTCTCCAAGAAGTTTCTCCTCATACCTGCGCCTTTCCACTCCTGCGCTCTCGAGCTCTTATTCTTCGGCTTGGAATCTCGCCATCATTTCTGGCGTCTCTGTTTGCTTCCTTTAACGGGCATAATTCCTCTTCGAGAAAATCAAAGCCCGATTCACGCGAAGCTCTTGATTTCCCCTCATGTGAACTTTGTGCTCGCCTTGGATGTCCCTCCTGGTTTCCAGATTGATTTAACTTGCTCAAATATTGGCTCGTCTTCATCTCTTGAAACCCTAATTGGAGGGTCTAGTTGCTTGTCTCATCGTCTTGAATGAGTCCTAATGGTGGAATGCCCTGTTGTTGTGGATTCCAAAGAGGAAGTGGTTGATTATACTCTCCCCTTTGCTGATTTTGAAGGCGGAACACCTCCTGCTATGGTTGCTACTCAGGTTTCTCCTTTTTCTCCCAACAGAGCTTCTAGACGAAGTAGGATATCTCCTACCCCTTCCATTTTGTAATGCTATTTTTTGCTGGACTTCTAGAGGGCCTACCTGCCCTCTAGAAAATCATGAGGTCGTGCATCTCATGATGTTTTGCTAATATGTTATAGCGATCTCTTGGTTGTGGTGTCAGCTTAGCTTGTTGTGTTGGTCTGCTACTGTAGTATTTTGTTACATTGTTATTTTTCTGCTATTGTTGGGCTGCTGTACCTTTCCCCAGATACTAATAGGCTTCGCTGCTGGTATATCAGAGAGCTTTGTAGCCCTTGGATTATCATAAGGTAGTCAAGCCTTATTTTGTTGGTTCTTGGAGTCCAACTCTTGCTGGCTGTCGCACGTGCCCGCGCAGCGTCTGTTTTTGTTTGCTTGTTGGTTCTTGGGAGTCGCCACCTAGTTTTAGGTTCAAGGTTACTAGGAAACCCAAATGTACTGATCTTGTCAGAGATTCACGGGTAAGGGACCGGTTGTGACTAGGAAAGGTATTATCACCCCTAGTGCACCCTACCTGAGGTAAGTTGCTTCGCAATTGATATGAAAAAGGTTTTGAAAGTTGTCTTGCCAATGATTTCTTAAAAAAAAAAAAAATTATCCTCGGTAAGGAGATCCTTATCTTATCGAGTAAAGAAAACCTAATTGCTCTAGCATCAATAAAAACAAAACAAACTTTTTTTTATTTAATATCAAGAATTCATCTTACGTATAAGATTATTATCCCGAATATCAAAACATATATATATATATATATATATATATATATATATATATATATTTATATTTTTTTTTATA
>Ga0307515_10008799_pt1 | contig 19606 bp, 17 predicted proteins | sample 17_EM_MG_FD_194513 | JGI IMG/M metagenome (GOLD analysis project Ga0307515, IMG submission 194513) | Populus trichocarpa ectomycorrhiza microbial communities from riparian zone in the Pacific Northwest, United States - 17_EM | ecosystem: Host-associated > Plants > Roots > Unclassified | place... | reverse complement strand
GCCGGTGATCGCGGCGGGGATCCGCACGGCGTCGGTGTGGACGGTGGGCACGGCGACCCTGGCGACGCCGATCGGCCAGGCGTGCCTGGGCAACTACATCTTCGCCGGGCTGCAGACCCGCAACTGGACGATGCTGCTGATCGGCGTGATCGCCGCCGCCGCGCTCGCGCTGATCCTCGACGCGATCCTGGCCGCCGCCGAGCGCGCGGTGTCGCGGCGGCCGCGCGGCAGGCTGGCGGCGCCGGGCGCGGCGTTCGTGCTGCTGGTCGCTGTCGTGCTCGGCGGCTTGCCGCTCGTCCCCACCGGCTCGCGCGGCGCGCCGTCCGCCGCCACGGCCGGGGCACCCGCCGCACCGACCGCCGGGCGCGCCCGCGTCACGCAGGTCCGGATCGGCGCCAAGACCTTCACCGAGCAGTACATCCTCGCCGAGGTGCTCCGCCAGCGCCTGGTCGGCCGCGGCGTCGCCGCCCAGACCGTCGAGAGCCTGGGCTCGAACGTGGTGTTCGAGGCGCTGCGCCGCGGCGACCTCGACGCCTACGTCGACTACTCGGGCACGCTGTGGACGACCCAGCTCGGCCGCGACCGCGGCGCGCCCCGCTGGCAGATCCTCTCCGAGGTCGAGGGCCAGCTCGCGCACGACCACGTGCGCAGCCTGGGGCCGCTCGGGTTCCAGAACGCCTACGCGCTCGCGGTCCGGCGCGACACCGCCACGCGGCTCGGGCTGCGCGGGGTCGGCGACCTCGCGCCGCACGCCGCCGGGATGGCGCTCGGCGCCGACTACGAATTCCTGAGCCGCCGCGAGTGGACGGCGGTGCGCACGACCTACGGGCTGGGGTTCCGCCGGACCGCGAGCTTCGATCCGTCGCTGCTTTACGAGGCGGTCGCGCGCGGCGAGGTCGACGTGATCTCGGGGTTCTCGAGCGACGGCCGGATCGCGGCGTACGATCTGGTCGTGCTCGACGACCCGGCCGCGGCGCTGCCGAGCTATGACGCGATGATCCTGCTCGGACCGCGGGTCGCCGAGGACCCGGACGTGGTGTGCGCGCTCGCCCCGCTGCGCGGCACCCTGCCGGTCGACCTGGTCCGCCGCGCCAACCTGCGGGTCGACCACGACCACGCCGCGCCGCGCGACGCGGCAGCCTGGCTGCTCGGCGCGGCCGCGATCACCGAGACTTGCGCGCCCGCCGCGCCCGCGCCCGCGCCGCGCCGGTAGCTCCTCAGGCGGCGCTGGATCGCCGCGGGCGACCGTGTCACCCTGGCGCCGCCGTGCCGACCGCCGAGCCACCTGTGCTGCCGCGCCCGCCGCGGCATGCGCGACGCACGGGCGCACCGGCGGTCGCGGTCGCGCTGGTGCTCGCGGCCGCCGCACCCGCCGGCGCGGAGCCCGCGCCCGCGCTCGCGTCGCCCAGCGCGGTGGTGCTGGACGCGGCGACCGGCGGCGAGCTCTACGCCCGGCGCGCCGACGACGCGCGGCCGATCGCCTCGCTGACCAAGCTGTTCGTCGCGATCGCGTTGCGCCGCCGTCACCTCGACCTCGATCGCTGGACCGAGATCGACTTCGACGACGCCCGGGCCTCGGCCGGCGGCGCCCACACGCTGCTGCTCGAGGGCCAGGCGTTCCGCAACCGCGACCTGCTGTACGCGATGCTGCTGTCGTCGGACAACCGGGTGCCGAGCGCGCTGGCTCGCTCGGTCGGGCTGTCGAGCGACGAGCTGGTCGCCGCGCTCGGGCACCTCGCCGAGGGCCTCGGGCTTTCGCACACCCGGTTCGACGACGCGACCGGGATCCGCGGCAACACCTCGACGGCGCGCGAGCTGGCGCTGGCGCTGCGCGAGGCGCTGAGCGACCGCCTGCTCGCCCGGATCATGACCACGCGGCGCGCGCGCGTGGTGTCCCGGTCCGAGACCATCACCGCGAGCTACACCAGCACGGTGCGACCGCTGTGGCAGGACCGCTACAAGATCCTCGGAGGCAAAACCGGCCACACCGACGGTGCCGGCTATTGCCTGGTGATCTCGGCGGAGATCGCCGGGCGGCGTGTCGTGATCGCACTGCTCGGTGCCAGAACCTCCGATGCGCGGTTCGACGACTTCGCCCGGCTCGCGGCCTGGATCGAGCGTGATGCCGCGCGCACTGCGACACCGCGGTGACCGGCGCGCCGTGCGGCAGCCACCGACGAGCCGACAGCGCCGCGTGAATTCTCGGAGACCAAAAGATCGTTAGGGCGCATAACATCTTTTACAAGATGATCCACTATCCGGATAGCGCTGCACCGCGGCTCGGACAATCTCGCAGTCGGTATCTGACACGTATTACACTTGTGCAGCGGCGCGCAAAAGGCATAAGTAGACGGGTGCGATATTTCGAAATCCTCCTGGTGGTGGAGAACGAGACCGTCGCGCAGGCGCTGTCGGCGAGGCTGCGCCGCGCCGGTCACCGCGTGACCGCATCGACCACGATCGCCGGCACGGTCGAGACCTTGATGCGCCGCGGCCCGTTCGTCGACATCATCATGACGAGTACGCGATTCGACAGCTCACTGGGTGATGACGTTGTCCAGTACAGCCGGAGGTTCGCGGCCAACGCCCGGTTCATCGTGCTGCGCGAGGTCGCGGGCCACGTCGAGGACATCGAGCGCGAGCTGGTCCGGCAGGCGATCCCCGAGCGGCTGAACGCGACCAGCGGCTGGAACTGACGCTGGTGTGCCCACGCGCTCACCGGGCGCGCCGCGCTACGCCGTCGTGGGATGGCGGCTTGCGTCACACGCGCTGCGCACGAAGTCGAGCAGCGGCGCAAACCGCAGTGGCTTCTTGAACAGCGGATAGCCATCGGGCGCCAGGTGTGGCGAGCTCGACACGATCGCGACCGGCACGTCGGCGAACACCGGCCGGTCGGCGAGATACGCCAGCACGCTCGATCCGACGATGCCGGGCATCAACAGATCGAGCACGATCGCGGCCGGCGGCTGGTGGGTCTCGAGGAACAGGATCGCGGCCGCGCCGTCGTTGGCCGACTCGACGTGGAATCCCTCCTTTACGAAGAGCTCGCACAGCATCATGCGGATGTCGGGATCATCGTCCACGACTAGCACGGTGGGCGCGGCCCTCGACTGTGCATTGCCATCGGTCACGAGATGCAAGATGTGCAATCACCGCGCCAGCCATCTCACAGTTTTCTTCATGTATTCGCAATCTCGAAATCGGCGAGCGCCTTCTTGATCAGGTCCGGCGGCACACGGGCGCGGGGCAGCTTGACCGGGCGCTTGCGCACACGCGCAGGCGGCGCTTCGAACCACGACCGCGGATCGGCGTCGAGACCGACGCCGTGCATGAAGTTGTAGACCGCCTTGCGCAGGCCGGCGGCGAGCGCGTCGTGATCGCAGCCGGTCGGATCGTCGAACGCGACGTCGTTGCGGGCGAAGCTCGTCGGCGGCGCGGGCCGCAGCCGGATCCCGTACAGCTCCGGCGCGCGGCCGATCGGGCTGTGCGCGGTCGCGGTGAAGCGGTGCCAGAACGCGGATTGCAGGCAGCCCTCGGCGAACAGCTGGCGCACCCGCTCGAGCGCGTCGATGGTGTCCTGCACGGTCTGGGTCGGGAACCCGTACATCAGGTAGGCGTGGACCATGACGCCGGCGTCGCTGAACGCGCGCGTCACCCGGGCGACCTGCTCGACCGTGACGCCCTTCTTCATCAGCGCGAGCAGGCGATCGGACGCGACCTCGAGCCCGCCGCTGATCGCGACGCAGCCCGAGCGGGCGAGCAGCCGGGCGAGCTCGGGCGTGAACGCGGTCTCGAACCGCACGTTGCCCCACCACGTGATCGTGACGCCGCGCGCGATCAGGCGCTCGGCGAGCGCGCGCAGCGCCGCCGGCGGCGCGGCCTCGTCGACGAAGTGGAACCCGCTCTGGCCGGTCTCGGCGATCATCGCCTCGATCCGGTCGACCAGCAGGTCGGCGGGCGCGCGGTCGTAGCGCGCGATGTAGTCGAGCGTGACGTCGCAGAACGCGCACTGCTTCCAGTAGCAGCCGTGCGCGATCGTCAGCTTGTTCCAGCGCCCGTCGGACCACAGCCGGTGCATCGGGTTGAGCATCTCGAACAGCGACAGGTAGCGATCGAGCGGCAGGCCGGCGTAGCTCGGCGTGCCGGCGTCGCGCAGCGCCACGTCGCGCAACCCCTCGTCGGTGACGAACCGGACCGCGCCGGCGTCGCGCACGAACGTCCGGAGCAGCGGCGCCGCCGGATCGCGGAGGTGGCCGAGCAGCGCCAGCATCGGCGCCTCGCCGTCGTCGAGCGTGATGTAGTCGACGTGGTCGAACACCCGCGGATCGGCGAGCTCGCGCAGCTCGGTGTTGACGTAGCCGCCGCCCAGGACGATCTTCGTCGCCGGCGCCACCCGCCGGATCGCCCGCGCGATCCGGAACGCGCCGTAGACGTTGCCCGGGAACGGCGCGGTCAACCCGACGACGTCGGGGCGGTGGCGCGCGCACAGCTCGGCGGCGAGCTCGTCGAGCAGCTCGTCGACCAGGGTGGGCTCGGCCTCGAGCGCGTCGTGCAGCGCGTCGAACGTCGGCGCGCTGGCGGCCAGGCGCTCGCCGTAGCGCGCGAGCTCGAACTCGGGCTGGATGCCGTCGCGGATCACGTCGGCGAGGTCGTCGATGTAGAGGCTCGCGAGGTGCTTGGCGCGATCGGCGATGCCCAGGGCGCCGAACGCCCAGCCCAGCGGATCGTCGTCGGCGGCGCCCGGCCCCTGGCCGATCGCGGCGAACCGCGGGCCCTCGGGCAGGAGCTCGCGACCGACGATGCGCAGCGCGAGCGCCGGATCGCGGCCCTGGAGGAACCGGACCGCGGCGTCGACCGTCGCGACGCAGCGCGCGCCGTCCGTCAGGAACCACGCGATCGACGGCGGCATCTCGGGGTCATCGTCGTCGAGCTCGGCCGCGCGCGCCGACAGCTCGTCGAGCACGCGCTGGATCCCGGCCCGGCTGAACACCCGCAGGAACAGCTCGAGCGCGGCGTCGGCCTGGGCGAGCTCGAGCCCGAGCCGCGCCTGGTGCTGGCGCAGGAACCCCACCAGGTACGCCGTCGCCGGGTACGGCGTGTTGAGCTGGGTCATCGGCGGGGTGACGAGCAGGAGCTTCACGCGAGGATCCAAGGTAGCCCAGGATCCGATGCAGTGCGGCACGGACTGGGCACGGCAATTGCGCGTGTGAGGGACCGCATACCCCTCTGCGAAACACCCTCAGTAGCTGCAGTAGTCAGTCGTCTGTGGGTGTAGGACAAGTCATGCACGCAACACGGATCGGGCCGCTGGTTCAAGTCGCTGTAGTGGTCGTGGTTCATGCCGGGCTCGTCGGATGCGCCGGCGAGGCCCCTCCGGCCGTCACCCGGGCGGCAGCGCCGCTGGCGTCGCGCAGCGGGAGCGCCGTCACCGGCATGGCCAACTTCGCCGTGGCGGGAGACAAGGTCGCGCTGACCTTGACCGTCACCGGCGCCACCCCCGGCGTCCACGCGGCGCACCTGCACGCGACCGGCGATTGCAGCGCCGCCGACGCGACGTCGGCGATGGGCCACTGGAACCCCGACATGATGAACCACGGCCTGCCGACCGCCGCGCCGCACCACCTGGGCGACTGCGGCAACTTCACGGTGGCCGCCGACGGCACCGGCAAGCTGACCTTCACCGGCGACTGGGCGATCGGCACCGGCGGCGTGAACGACATCGTCGGCAAGGCGATCATCGTGCACGCCAGCCCCGACGACGGCGTGACCCAGCAGCCGCCCGGCAACGCCGGCGCCCGCGTGGCGTGCGGCGTGGTCGCGATGCAGTAGCCAGCGGTGGTACGGTCGCGGTCGATGTCCGCGCCACTGCGTGCCCCGGTGCTGCTCGCCCTCGCGCTGGTGGCCGCGTGTCGCGGCGCGCCGGCCGACGATGGCGTGTGCCGCTGCACCCCGGAGAACCGGTCGCGGACCCGGCTGGTCGACGGCGGCTACCTCGACGGACCGGCGCTGCTCGGCAAGCTCCGGCGCCACCAGCGCGACGTCGCGCTCCAGCGCCCTGCTCGCGACATCAAGGTCTTCGACGACGAGCTCCGGCTCGAGCTCACCGGGTTCTGCCAGCCGTGCAGCGCCTGGGTCGAGGACCGCATGACGATCGGGGACATGTTCCCGCTCGACCGGCTCGACGACGCCACCGCCGGGGTGTGCATGGGCCTGATCCTGCGCGACGGCACGACCGTCTACGGCAACGCGCGGCCCCGCGCCTGCCGGTGACCTGGCCGCTCGGCTATCCTCGGCGCCATGCAGCGCCGACGTGGTCGGCGCTGCGCTGACCACTCAGAGCGTGGGCCCAGTTCGTCGCGCCGGACGGGGACCGAAAGCGGGCGGTGGGAGCGACGTCGAAGAGGCGGCGACCCGGGTCGGCTGCGATCGCGCCGAGGGCGATCCGGTGATCGGCTCGGCGCTGCTCTGACTCGATCGACAGAGGCTTTCCCATGATCCCCTCCGGGGCTGCGCCGGCAAAGCCGGTGCATTCACCCCTCCGCGCGTCGCGTCGCGAGGGTTTCTTGGCCACGAACCTGGGCGACCTTGTTTCAGTGGCGGTCGAGCCGGGTGAGCGCGTCGGCCTCGTCGCGGTCGATCTGCTGGAGCCGCGCGCGGTGCAGATTCACGCTCAGCTCGAACATCCCGCGGTCGCGCGGCGGCAGCCGGTCGCCCTGCTCGGCGAGCACGAGCTCGGCGACCTGCAGGAAGTCGCGCGAGATCGCCCGACGCTCGGTGTAGTAGGCGCGGATGTCGTCGGGCGCGGCCTCGTTGGCCTGGATCCGGCCCAGCGCGGTGTTGTCGCGCGCGGCGCGCTCGGCCCGCGCCTTCGCGACCGCCGGATCCGAGGTCGGCGCGCCCAGCGCCCAGTAGCGGTTGTCGGGCAGCCGCGCCCGCAGCGCGTCGAGGCTGACCGGATAGGGCTCCTGACTCCCGATACGATCGGACACGGTTGTCGCCGGATTGGTCGAGCCGGACGTGGCGCCGGACGTGGAACCAGACAGGGAATCAGGCTGCACCGAGGATTTGGTGTGCGGAGTTCCCATTTCCGCAGCGGCTGCAGGAACTGAGCGGACCTCGCTATCCCGTGCCATCCGCCAAAACCACAGTATTCCGACGACAGCGATCGCGAGGCCGGCGCCGATCACCAGGCGTGTATGCGATTTCGCACTCTGCACCCATGCACACTACTCGTCTGATAGCGCGGATTCAACTTCGACCTTTGCGTCGGGCTTCCTTATACTGCGGCGGCCCCGCCACGAGGAGATCCGCCATGAAGCGAGTCGTGATGTGTATTGTCGTACTGGCGCTCGCGCTGCCCGCGCGCGCTCACGCCGAGACCCTGCTCGAGGGCCTGGTCAACCTCCTGGTCGACGGAGGCAACAACTTCAACTGGGAGCGGGTCGCGTTGCCCGGCGCGAAGTGCGGCAACGGCTCGCAGTACAAGTTCTTCGCCCGGCGCACCGGCTCGCCGAATCTGCTGGTGTTCTTCGAGGGCGGCGGCGCGTGCTGGGACTTCGACACCTGCAGCGGGCGCGCCGGCGTCCTGGGCGCGGCCAACCCCAACGGCATCGCCGACGACTACATGACCCAGTTCACGGCGAAGTACGTGTCGCCGCTGGTCAACGGCGCCGATCCGGGGCTGCCGCTGCGCTCCCGCACCGATCTGGTCACCAAGGACTGGAACATCGTCTACATGCCGTACTGCACCGGCGACGTGCACATCGGCAACCGGACCGCGACCTACGTCGATCCGACCGGCGCCCAGCCGGCGCTGACCTGGAACCACGCCGGCTACACCAACACGACCGCCGCGATCCAGTGGGCGCACTCCCAGTTCCCCAGCGTCGCCAAGCTGCTGGTGACCGGGTTCAGCGCCGGCGGCACCGCGACCGCCGCGGGCTACTACTTCGCGCGCAGGGGGATCAACCCGACGCGCGGCTACTACCTCGACGACTCGGGGCCGATCTACCCCGCGCCCGACGCGAGCTTCAACTCGCGCCCGCTGCACGACAAGATCCGCGCGGCGTGGGGCCTCGACAGCGTGTTCAGCACCCTGCCGGCGACGTTCAACCGCGGCGACTTCGGCAGCATCAACCGCATGGTCGCGCTCGAGTTCCCGGGCGACCAGATCGCGTATACCGGCTACACCCGCGACTTCAACTACTCGCGGTTCTCCTACGAGCGGTTCCTGACCCCGACCGACAAGGAGTCAGTCCTGAGCTTCTGGAACGAGGACGAGGACAACCTGGTCGCCCAGTTCGACGGCTTCAACAACACCAGCTACTTCATCCCGCACGAGCGCCAGATCAACGCCAGCCACTGCTCCACGATCATCACGTTCATCGGCAGCCACGCCTGCCAGCGGATGGAGAAGATCCACCACTGGTGGGAGTACCTGACGGTGCCGCCCGGCCAGACCTACAAGTGCTACAGCGAGTTCGTCCCGATGGACGTGTTCCTCAAGCGGTTCATCACCGACGGCACGCGCACCCGGATCCAGGAGCCGGCCAACGCGTACAACGCGCAGGATCCGGGCATGTCGATCGTCGCGCCGCTGATCAACGCGGCGCTCGGCGGCTGAGCCGGCGAGTCTCCGAGTCGGCGCTCCTGGGGCGCCGCCGCCCCACCGCGGGCTACCCCGCGACGACCTGTGACCCAGCGCCTCGCGGTCGACCCGACCTGCGATGGCAATCTTGCGCGGATTCGCGTTGGTATCGATGGTCTTTGCCCTGGGCTGCGGAATCTCCGGAGGCGACGACCAGCTCACGATCTCGGGGCGCATGGCGGCGACCGCCGCGCGCACCCGGAGCGGCGCGGACGCGCCGGCACGCACCATCACCCATGTGATGGCGGTCGATCCGGAATCGGCCTCGCCGCACCGCTCGCTCGCTCCGGTCGGCAAGGACGGCAGCTTCGAGCTCAAGATCGACGTCGGCCGGCCCTACGTGCTGGTGTTCGTCGACGACACCGCGGTCGGCGCCGACATGGTGGTGGCGGTGTTCCGCGCCCACACGCTCGACACGCTGTCGCCGCAGCTCGCCGGCCACCTCGAGCTCGGCGACGTGACGGTCGAGCCGATGACCCAGACCGCGGAGGTCGGCATCGCGTACGACGAGCTGCTCGCACAGCTCGGCCTCGACGCCGCGGCGGCCGAGTACCTGGGCGCGATCGACGACCTGTCGCTGCGCTACGCCAACCCCGACATCGACGGCGACGGCGTCATCGACCTGACCCAGGACCGCCGCTACGCGCTCGACTTCCACGTCCGCGCCAACCTCCGCATCGGCTCGAGCGCCGGGCGCAATGTCACGGTCGATGACGTCACCGATCAGTTCCTCGCCGACGCCGGCGAGGGCGTCGCTACCCCGGTGTTCAACCTGACCTCGGCCTACGTGCTGTACCCGGCGAGCTTCGACTCGACCGAGTACGTGGCCCAGGGCGCGCCGGGCACCGCGCTGCAGCACGGCGCCGCGTTCACCGCGACCCAGGCCGACGGCTCGCTGCCGTCGCCGGCGACCTCGTTCAGCGGCCTGGGCTTCGGCGACACCCGCGGCTGGGGCGCCGACTACAACTACGAGACCGTCCCCGGCCTCGAGCTGCCGGGCTCGGGCGGCTCGCCGGCCACGCTGGCGTACACCCTGGGCGCGATCGGCAAGACGCTGACGTTCAGCAACGTCGTGACCCGGACCCGCGCGTCGCTGACCGACACCGGCACCCTGGCGATCTTCGTCCGCCTGGTCACCACCGACCAGCGCTACGCGAGCATCGACTACAAGTGGATGAAGCGCGCGTCGGCGACCAGCTGGATCCCGGCCACCGCCGACGAGATCGCCCTGACGATCAGCGGCGACGGCGGCCACGTCACCTTCCACCACACGCCGTCGTGGCACAACGAGTTCGGCACGACGATCCCGGCGCAGCCCGCCGGCTCGATCCCGTGGACCTGGGCGGCGACCGGCCCCGACGACGTGTGCGGGCTCGCGGTCAGCTACGACGACAAGCTCGGCCTCCGCCACTTCCTCGGCGGCGCGGATCCCAACCCCGGCGTCAGCTGCACGCCCTGAGCACGCCCTGAGCAGCACTGACCGGCCGGCGCGATCAGGCCGCGGCGGCGGCCGCGAACTGCGCGTCGTACAGCGCGTGGTAGGCGCCCCGGGCGGCGAGCAGCTCGGCGTGGTTGCCCTGCTCGACGATCCGGCCGCCCTCCATCACCAGGATCACGTCGGCGTCGCGGATCGTCGACAGCCGGTGCGCGATCACGAAGCTGGTGCGGCGCGCCCGCAGCGCCGCCATCGCGTGCTGGACCAGGACCTCGGTGCGGGTGTCGACCGACGAGGTCGCCTCGTCGAGGATCAGGATCGCCGGATCGGCGAGGAACGCGCGCGCGATCGTGATCAGCTGCTTCTCGCCGGCGCTGACGTTGCCGGCCGCGTCGGCGAGCACGGTGTCGTAGCCGGCGGGCAGCGCGTGGACGAAGCGGTCGACATAGGTCGCCCGCGCCGCGGCCAGCAGGTCGGCCTCGCTCGCCTCGGGGTTGCCGTAGCGGATGTTGTCGCGGATCGTGCCGCCGAACAGCCAGGTGTCCTGCAGCACCATGCCGATCTGCGACCGCAGATCGCGCCGGGTCATCCGGGCGACGTCGACGCCGTCGATCGTGATCCGCCCGGCGTCGAGCTCGTAGAACCGCATGATCAAGTTGACCAGCGTGGTCTTGCCCGCGCCGGTGGGCCCGACGATCGCCACGGTCTGCCCGGGCTGGGCCACCAGCGACAGGTCGTCGATCAGCGGCTGATCGGGCTTGTAGCGGAAGCTGACGTGCTCGAACCGGACCTCGCCCCGGACCTGGTCGATCGCCGCCGGCGCTGCCGGATCGGCGACCTGCTCGGGCGTGTCGAGCAGCTCGAACACGCGCTCGGCCGAGGCGATCCCGGACTGCACGACGCTGGCGGTCGACGCGAGCTGGCCGAGCTGCTGGCTGAACTGCCGCGAGTACTGGATCGCCGCCTGGACGTCGCCCAGCGTCATCTTGCCCGCCACCACGCGCAGGCCACCGACCACCGCGATCGCGGCGTAGGTCAGGTTCGCCACGAATGTCACCGCCGGCATGATCACGCTCGACAGGAACTGGGCGCGGAACCCGGCCTGGTACAGCTCCTCGTTCTTGGCGCGGAACCGCGCCTCGATCTCGCGGCGCCGGCCGAACACCTTGACCAGCGCGTGCCCGGTGAACGCCTCCTCGATCTGGCCGTTGAGCGCGCCGACGTGCTTCCACTGGGCGACGAACCGGCCCTGCGAGCGCTTCGCGATCCGCGCGGTCAGCATGACCGAGATCGGCACGGTCACCAGCGCGATGACCGCGAGGACTCGCGATACCACGACCAGCATGATCACCCCGCCGAGCACGTTGAGCACGGCGCCCAGGACCTGGCTCAGCGCCTGCTGCGTGCTGGTGGCGACGTTGTCGATGTCGTTGGTGACCCGGCTCAGGATCTCGCCGTGCGGCTGGCGGTCGAAGTACGACAGCGGCATCCGGGTCAGCTTGGCCTGTACCTCGCCGCGCAGCCCGCGCACCGTGCGCTGCACGATGTGGTTGAGCACGTTGCCCTGGAGCCACGCGCACAGCGACGCTCCGACGTAGAGCACCAGGGTGAGCACGAGGATCTGGCCGAGCGCGGCGAAGTCGATGCCGTGGCCGGGCGTGAAGTCGATCTCGCCCAGCATGTCTGCCATCCGGCCGCTGCCGGCGGTGCGCAGCATCGCGATCACCTGGGCCGCGGTCATCGACGCCGGGAACCTCGCGCCGAAGAAGCCCGCGACCAGCTCGTTGGTCGCGCTGCGCATGACCCACGGCCCCAGCGCGGACAGCGTGACACCGACCACCGCCAGGGCGAGCACGGCGATGACGCGGCTGCGCTCGGGCGTGAGCCGCGCGATCAGCCGGCGGGTCGTCCCCTTGAAGTCCTTCGCCTTCTGCGGCGGCATCGCGCCGAAGCCGAACGGACCGCGGTTGGCCGGCGGCGACGGCCGGGCGGGCTCGGGCGCTGCAGGTGCGCGGGTCGGTGTGGTCATGCGGCCTCCGCGGCGCGCTGCGACGCCACGATCTCGGCGTAGGTCGGACAGGTCGCGACCAGCTCGGCGTGGCGGCCGCAACCGACGATCGCGCCGGCGTCGAGCACGATGATCTGGTCGGCGTCGATGATGCTCGCGACCCGCTGCGCCACCATGATCACCGTGGCGCTCGCGACCAGCGGGCGGAGCGCGGCGCGCAACCGCGCCTCGGTCGCGAGATCGAGCGCCGAGAACGAGTCGTCGAACAGGTAGATCGCCGGCCGGCGCAGCAGCGCGCGCGCGATCGACAGCCGCTGGCGCTGTCCACCCGACACGTTGGTCCCGCCCTGCGCGATCGGCGCCTCGAGCTTCTGCGGCATCGCCTCGACGAAGTCGCGGGCCTGGGCGACCTCGAGCGCCGCCCACAGCTCGGCGTCGGTCGCGTCCGGGTTGCCGTAGCGCAGGTTGCTCGCGATCGTGCCCGAGAACAGGTACGACCGCTGCGGCACCATGCCGACCTTCGACCACAACAGCTCGAGCTCGATGTCGCGGGCGTCGGTGCCCTCGATCAGGACGCTGCCCGCGGTCGGATCGATCAACCGCGGGATCAGCTCGAGCAGCGTGGTCTTGCCCGCGCCGGTGCTGCCGACGATCGCGGTGACCTGCCCGGGCTGCGCGCGCAGCGCGATGCCGGTGAGCACCGGCGCCTCGGCACCGGGGTAGCGGTATTCGACACCGCGCAGCTCGAGCGAGCCCGGCACGCCGGTCGGCACCACCGGCGCCTTCGGCGGCACCACCGACGACTCGGTCTCGAGCACCTCGGTGATCCGGGCCGCGCACACCGCGGCGCGCGGGACCATCGTCGAGATGAAGGTCGCCAGCATGACCGCGACCAGGATCTGCAACAGGTAGCTGAGGAACGCCAGCACCGAGCCGACCTGGAGCGCGTCGCCCGGGGCGAGCGCATGCTGCGCGACCCGCGCCGCGTCGTCGGCGATCCGGTGGCCGCCGTACCACAGCACCGCGACCAGCGACACGTTGAACACCAGCAGCACGACCGGAAACAGCATCGCCTGCAGCCGGCCGAGCCGCAGCGCGGTGATGGTGAGCGCGGCGTTGGCGTCGCCGAACCGCGCCGCCTCGACCGGCTCGCGCACGAACGCGCGGACCACGCGCTGGCCGGCGATCTGCTCGCGCAGCACGCGATTGACCGTGTCGATCTGCGGCTGCATCTCCGCGTATCGCGGGAACATCCGCCAGATGATCACGCCCATGCTGCCGCCCAGGACCGGCACGGCGACCAGCAGCAGGCGCGACAGCGCCAGGTCCTCGCGCAGCGCCATGACCAGGCCGGCGATGCAGATCAGCGGGGCGGAGACCAGCATCGTGCAACCCATCAGCACCAGCATCTGGACCTGCTGCACGTCGTTGGTGGTGCGGGTGATCAGCGACGGCGGGCCGAGCTGACCGACCTCGCGCGCCGAGAACTCGCCGACCCGGTGGAAGATCGCCGCGCGCAGGTCGCTGCCGAACGCCATCGCGACCCGCGCGCCGACGTACACGGCCGCCACCGAGCAGGCGACCTGCACCACCGAGATCGCGACCATGATCGCGCCGAAGATCAGGATGTACCCGGTGTCGCCGACCGCGACGCCACCATCGACGATGCGCGCGTACAGGTTTGGCAGGTAGACGATCGCCGCCGTCGCCGCGATCTGCAGCGCGACCACGGCGGCGAGCTGGCGCGCGTAGGGCCGCAAGAACTGGTACAGCAAGCGGATCAGCATCGTGCCTCCACGTCGCCGCGGGCGCGCCAGCCAGCTGCGAACACGGCGGCACTATGGAGGAGCGAGCCATCACCGGCAAGGGCAGCCGGCAATGCTTCCGCTTATTTCTTAATATTCCTGGTCAGTTGCCGCGACTCATGCGGGGATCGGGGTGCCGTCGGGGTTGCCGTCCTTCGTCGGCGGACGACCTCCGGTGACGTCGGTGAGCTCGCGCGTGGCCAGCTCGCGCGCCCGGATGCGATCCGCTGACGAGGTTGGTTTGCGTGGATTCTTCATGTCCTGTCCTTTCTCGATGACGAGTGGCGGTCAAGCGGGCAGTGGCGTGCCCGGCACCGGGGGTCTGGCCTGCATCGCCGGCATCGGTGTTCCCTCGCCTCCGGTCGCGCCGGCGAGCTCGTGCCGGCTCAGCTCGCGCAGCTGGGTGCAGCCAGTGGTCGGTCGCGGATTCGTCATGTCCTGTCGTGATTTCTTCATGTCCTGTCCTTTTCCGAGGGTTGTCCCTCAGGGCGGGACTCGTCCGCAGGAATCGTGCCGCGGTTTGCCCCTCGCCCGCGCGGCCAAGCACGTGGAACACGGCGGTACCGGTGCCTCGACAGGAGACATGTCGCGCGACTTGCGGCGACATGGCCACCGATTGCGGAGACGCGGCCGGCGGCTACAGCCGGTAATGTCCGTGGAGCAGCGCCCAGCCGCCGGTCGGTCCGCCGTCGCTCTGCAGCACGCCGAGGCCCTCGAGCCGGCTCTGCACGACCAGCTCGAAGTGCGACGTCACGAACCAGTGCAGGTTGACGTCGATCGCGTCGCGATCGAGGCCGGAGATCGCGACGTTCTCGTCGAAGTGGCCGAACCCGACGTCGAGCAGCAGCGCCGAGCCCAGGAACTTCGAGCCCATGACATAGCCGATGATCTGGTTGGGCGAGTGGCCGCCGGTGGCCTGCAGGTGGGCGACCTGAAGCTCGGCCTGGATCAGCGTGTCGGCGTCCGGCAGGTACAGCTTTGCGGTGGCGCCGCCGCGGACCCGGCTGTGGCCGTCGCTCGAGGTCACCATCAGCTCGCCGCCGACCTGCAGCTGCGGGTTGAGCCGGACCTCGCCGTATGCCGCCGCGCCGTTGTCGTGGGTGATGGGATCGATCAGCGGATCCTCGATGAAGCCGGTGAGGTGCGCTTCCCAGGTCTGGGTGATGTACTCGACCGCCGCGCCGTAGGTGTCGGCGTAGAGCTCGGTGCCGCCGTAGCGCCGGGTGTAGATCGGGTGCTCGGCGAAGCGCAGCCCGAACACCGGCATGAACCGGCCGGCGCGGACGAACAGACCGTCGTGGCCGGAGGCGTCCTGCTGCCACATCACGTAGTGCTCGCGCGACCACAGCCGGTCGAACACGCCCGGCGTGCCGTTCAGCGTGATCCACTGCGCCGGCCGGCCCCCGGCCGTGACGTGCAGCGAGAACCCCTTGTACGCGGCGTGCACATAGAGGTCGGACTGCATCGGGAAGAGCGCGAAGCCGCCGTCGGGGTTCGCGATGTAGCCCGTCGCGCCGCGGAGATCGCCGCCGACCGCGAGCCACCTCGGCAGCGGCAGCTTGTTATACATGAACTCCGGCGCGGTCCCGTACTGCGACAGGGTCTCGGCCACGCTGTAGCCGTTCTCGCCGAGCAGGCCGCCGCCCGAGGGCGACAGGTGGCAGCTGCTGCAGGTCTGATCCCGGCTGAGCTGGTACTGCGGATACGCCGAGGCGCGCCGGCTCGCCACCGAGAGGACCGCGGCGGCGATCACGACGATGACTACGGAACGCATTGGCCGTTCCCGCTGGAGATGGTGCAGACCGAGGTCGACGTCGACGTCTTGGGGCAGTCCTGGACGATCGCGCCGGCGATGCCGTCCGGGCTGCACTCGATGACGTGGAACACAGGCTGGTTCATTGCGTCTCGGGTCACGGAGCAACCGTGGCCCGCCGCGTTGCGCAAGCACTGCGCGCCCTTGGCGCCCTCCTCGATCCACGCCCGGATCAGCTCGACGTCGGCATCGGGCATGGGCGCGTCGTATGGCATCCGGACGTTGCCCGACCCTGGGTCCAGGATGCTCGGCCCGCCGACGGTCAGCGTCCGGAACAGCAGGGACCCCGTGGGTCTCGCCACGTCATCGGGGTACACCACCAGGCCGTTGACCACGATCGATTCCCGGGTCGCTTCCAGCGTGTCGAACTGGTCACCGACCGCGCGCTTGAACGCCGAGTGACACTGGGCGCTCGCGCAGGTGGGCTCCAGGATCGTCTCGGTGATGTACGCCAGGGTCCGTGGTCGATCGTCCGTTGCGCCACATGCAGCGGCGAACAGCGCGCCGATCAGCACGAGTCGTTTCATGGCCCGACCCTACTCCACCCGCGCCGCCGGTACCACTTCGCGCACCGGTCTCTGCATCACAGAGTATTGCCCCGGTTGCGTGCGCACATCGTCACATACCGCGGCTCGCGCGCTACGAACTCAGGATCCGGAGGAGCCGGAGGAGCCAGCGCACCGGCTGGACGATTGCGCGCAACACCTCGGGCCGCGTGCGCAACAGGTACAGCGCCACCCCGAGCAGGTTGGTGATCACCACTGTCCCGCCGATCTTGAGCCCGAACGCCAGCCAGCTGTCCACCGTGACGATCGGCAGCACCGACAGCACGACATACAGCGTGGTCGTGGCGAACCCCACCGCGGCGGCGATCCGGATCCACAGCGGCGCGCGGTGCTCGGTCCGGCCCAGGCCGATCAGCGGCACCGCGAACAGCACCAGGTAGGTCAACCCGTAGAGGATCCCCGACGAGTTGGACAGCAGCTGGAACGCCTCCTGCTCCCCGACGTTCACCATCCCGGCGGCCGCGAACAGCAGCGAGCACGCGCCGATGAACAGCACCGAGTTCACCGGCGTGCGATACCGGCTGTGCAGCCGCGAGAACCACTCCGGGATCAGCCGGTCCCAGCCCGCGACCATCGGCATCCGCGAGGTCGCGGCGAACAGCAGGCTCGAGGTGCCGATGCTCCGCGCGGTCACCGCCATCACCGCGAACGGGACCAGGAGCGCGACCGCGCCGGAGGCGCCCAGGCCGTTGCGAAACGCCTGCGGGATCGGGCCGACCAGGTCGACCTCGTCCGGCGGGGTCAGCGCCTGCACCGCCGAGGTCCCCAGGATGAACATCAGCGCGATGATCGGCGCGGCGATGATCACGCTGCGGCCGATGTTGCGCCGCGCGTTGCGGGTCTCACCGGCGAGCACCGCGACGTACTCGAAGCCGGACAGACCGCCGACCGCGAGCTTGCCGAAGATGTTGATGTTGAACAGGGTCAGCGCCGGCGCGGCCATGGTCAGCGGGTGGTACTCGCGCAGTGTGCCGCGCGCGACGTTGATCACCGGCAGGAGCAGCAGCAGCGCGAACGACGCCAGGAGCAGCACGCCGCCCGCGTTCTGCACCCACTTGCCGATCCGCAGGCCGATGATCGACACCACGATCAGCGCGCCGAGCAGGACGCCGGTGATCGCGCCGATGAACACGGGATTACCGGACAGCCACTGTGCGCGCGGGCCGATCGCGTAGATCATCGCATTGGCGATCTGCAGCCCCTTGGTGCCGAGCTGGACGATCGCGTAGACCCAGAGGTTCCAGCCGACGAGGAACGCGATCGCCTGGTTGAGCCCGAGCTTGGACCACTGGTAGAGCCCGCCCTCGAGCGGGAACCGCCGCGACAGGTAGACCACGACGATCGCCTGCGGCAGGTAGAACATCGCCATCGCGGCGAGCCAGAACGGGATCTGCGCCGCGCCGAGCTTGGCGGCGGTGCCGACCCAGCTCAGGCCCACGACGTAGAGGATCTGGGTCAGGACGAGGTCGGACAGGCCGAGCTCCTGCCGCAGCCTGGTGCTCTCCTGTTCGACGGTCGACATGGTCCCCTCCGCGGAGCAGTAGACCCAAATCGGCGCCCCCGGTCACGGCGCGGTGTCGCGATTTATTCGAACACAGCCATCCGCGCGACCCAGCTGTGCGGATCGGCCGCCACCGCCGCGGCGCGGACCGCGGCGACCGCCGCCGCCGGCGCCTCGCCGCGCTCGATCCGCGCGCGGATGTCGCCGAACACCGGACCTGCCGCAGCGTCGGGGACGTCGATGTCGGTCGCGATCACCGCGTGGGCGCCGGCGGCGAGGAACGCGTCGGGCAGGGTCCACCGGCGGTGCAGGTACGGCGCCAGCCGGGCGCCGCGGCACGCGGCCAGGACGACGATCGCGCCGTCGAGCTTCGCCGCGCGGACGTCGCCGGCGGTCAGCATGAACCGTCCGGATGGCTCGGGCGACAGCGCGAGGAACGACGCATCGGCCGCGGCGATGTCGGCCACGCCGTGGGCGTCGATCTCGACGTAGGTCGCGCCCGCGAGCTCGGCCAGCACCCGCGACGGCGTCGCGTCCGCGCCGCGGATCACCACGCTGGCGTCGGCCACCGCGGGCGCCGCGCCCAGCCGGGGGAGCTGCAGCGCCGCGTCCGGCGGCACGGCGCCGGTCACGATCACGCTGCGCCGCGGCCGGGTCGATGCCGGCCGCGGCGGGCCGCCGACGAACGACCACGGCAGCCCCGGCGGCAGCAGCGCGGTGCTGCCGTGCAGCGGCGGCCGCGCGACCACGTCGACGTGGCGGCAGCCCGCGAGCGCGGCGACGAGATCGGCCGACACGAACCGCGATGCGTCGAGCGCGACCGACGGCGCCTCGTGCACCCCGCCGAGCCAGCGGCCATCCGCGCCCCGCGCCGCGACCAGCTGGCGATCCTGATCGATGCTGGCGACGACCCGGCAGTCGTATCCTGGAGGTGCGCCGATCTCGGCCCGCGCGGCATCGTCGGCCGCGCTCCAGTCGCGGCGGTCCCCGGCGGCCGTGATCAGGGCGCCGGTCGCCCACGCGCGCTGCGCCAGATTGTCGGCGTCGCCGGTGGCCGGATGTGCGGCGAGCCAGTCGACCAGCGGGGCGACGCGGCTCGGATCGACCGCGGCCGCGAGCCGGCCGGCGCCGATCGCCGCGAGCTCGGTCAGCACGGGATCGCCGGCGCGGCGCGCCGCGGCGAGCCAGGTCTCGGCGGTGGTGCGGTCCGCCGCCCGCACGGTCTGACGAGCGAGGTCGACCGCGAGGGTCAGCGCGATCCGATCGGGCGGCTCGCCGCACGCGTCGGGCGCCGGCAACAGCGCGCGCGCGTCGTCGCGCCGGCCGTCGAGCTGGGCGAGCTTGGCCCGGCCGATCTGCGCATACGTGGCGGTCTTGCAGTCGGTCCCCGCGGTCCGCAGCTCGACCTCCGCGAACGTCGCCCGCGCGACCACCCGGCGATCGCGGTAGCGCTCGAGCTCGCCGAGGTACGCAAGGATCCGGTCCTCCGACACCGGCACGGCCGCCGCCGCGTACTGCGCGCGCGCCCGCCGCGCGTACACCACCGCCTCGTCGTCGCGGCCGATCGCGGTCAGCGCCTCGGCGGTGTCGATCGACAGCGGCGCGCAGCGATAGGCCCACGCGTCCGGGCAGCCATCGGCCGCCGCCCGCACCCGGCCGACCACCGCGGCGGCGCCGCGCGCGGCGCGCTCGGCGGCGAGCTGCTCGCGGACCACGAACAGATCGAACCATGGATCGCGGGCCGGCGCGACCAGCGCCTGGATCTCGGCCAGCCGCGCCCGGGTCTGGCCCGACCAGATCAGCGCGCCGACGAGGATGTCGTCGGCGTCGT
>Ga0307515_10008798_pt1 | contig 19606 bp, 24 predicted proteins | sample 17_EM_MG_FD_194513 | JGI IMG/M metagenome (GOLD analysis project Ga0307515, IMG submission 194513) | Populus trichocarpa ectomycorrhiza microbial communities from riparian zone in the Pacific Northwest, United States - 17_EM | ecosystem: Host-associated > Plants > Roots > Unclassified | place... | reverse complement strand
AAGGATATTATGGGACTAACGCCGCTATCATTGGCGGCGGGGAATGAACATGAGGCGATGGTCAAGCTGCTGCTTGAGACAGGCAAGGTCGACGTTGACCTGAAGGATAATAGTGGACAGACGCCGCTATCATGGGCGGCGGGGAACGGGCACGAGGCGATGGTCAAGCTGCTGCTCGAGACAGGCAAGGCTAACGTCGGCTCGAGGGATACTATGGGACTAACGCCGCTATCACGGGCGGCAGAGAAAGGGCACGAGGCGGTAGTTAAGCTGCTGCTCGAGACAGGCAAGGTCGACGTTGACTCAAAGGATACTATGGGACAGACGCCGCTATCATGGGCGGCAAGGAACGGGCACGAGGCGGTAGTTAAGCTGCTGCTCGAGACAGGCAAGGTCGACGTCAACTCGAAGGATACTAGGAGACTGACGCCGCTATGGAGGGCGGCAGAGAACGGGCACGAGGCGGTAGTTAAGCTGCTACTCGAGACAGGCAAGGTCGACGTTGGCTCGGAGAATACTATGGGACAGACGCCGCTATCATCGGCGGCAGGGAACGGGCACGAGGCGATAGCTAAGCTGCTGCTCGAGACAGGCAAGGTCGACGTCGGCTCTAAGGATACCAGTGGACGGACGCCGCTACGCTATGGAGAGCGGTAGAGAATGGGCACGAGGCAATGATCGAGCTGCTACTCGACAAGGGGGCCTACGACAACGCGTAAGGGGGAGAGTTCGGCACTAAACTTCACGCGGCTTAAGGCCTTTTGAAGATGCAGTAGGAATAGGATTATATATATTTATTTTATAATCTCTATTTTAAAGAGGTGGCTAGGGAGTAGTAAATATTTTATATTATATAAAGTCCCTATATAGAATGTTTTAGACGTTTATAATATTCTAGAAATTTAATAATACATACGCTACTCGCGGTTGAAACTGCGTTAGTAGCTCCGGCCATAGGGTTGTCGAGATATGCTATAGGAGAAAATAGTTGATGGGAGGACAAAGCTATATATGGCGCAGCTTATTATGGATACAGCACTCAGGCGCGTCCGGTGGTTATGAAAGACTTTAGAACGGGACTTGGGTATGAGCTTTATGGGTTCCTTCAAAAAGCTTTCGATCATTTAAGAAACTCCTGCGAATTTCTTTAAGCTCTGCTAAAGGACTTGAGGCCATTCGTAAAGCATAACTAGGCAAACTAGCTGACAATGACTAAACGATTCGTGCTTCGGTACTATGGAAAGGCCCTGCGTAATCAACAAGCATTTTCAATCCAATGTGACAGAATGTTGTACCATGCAAGAGTCCGCAATGAATCTTCTGTCTGAAGATATGCACTCGAACACGGTTAGCGGTGTAGGAACCACTAGGCTATACCTATCTAGGTATTGCCCAGGCATGGCATGTCTAGGTACTAGAGATACTTCTAAGATAGTACTATGAAGTCTCTTAACTCGGCAGTACTCTTACATACGCGGGCCTTGGGACTAGTAACAATACCCCAAAGTCTTGAAACCGTGCAATCATGTGCGAGAATTCGCCTGACGGCATCGACCTCTTGAGCAAGATTCTCCAGAAGAGCAAGGCGCACCTCCACACCAGTGAGCCCAGCCGCAATCATCATGCAGGCCGCTTTAGCAACAACGTTCCCACCAAATGCTTGACAGCCCCACGCTACGGCCTCGATCACACATGGGGCATCTGATAGCCCTTCAACCTCTCTCTGCATCACGACTGCACCCTGGAAGGCGGCATATAGCTTCCGTATCTCACGCTCAATATGGCCGGGTTGTAAATCCTTGAGAGCACCGGAGCTTTCTTCTTCTACTTCGTCCAATGGTAGCGCATCGGCGAGAATGTAGTGGCGGAGAGGCCGAGCGTCTGGTGGGTATAGCTGGTCTAGGCGTGCAGTGCGGTTGTGACCTTTCCAAGAGGCGTGGACCGGGAATGCGGAAGTGACGACCGCATAGTCGGGAGGTATCAAGGGTGTGAAAATAGCTGAGGTACTCAATGCAGGTGACGCAGCTTGTAGGCGCTCTTCATGGGTGGCTGTTGGACCTGGGCCGGGCTGCGCGTGGGACGCGACTAAGACAAAGGGGGAGGGATCATTCGGCGCGCTGGAAGGTTCAGACTCTTCGTGAACTACAGATAGGCTTATCTTGGGGGTACTGTCACACCGGGATGGATCGGGCATCAAGTCAGCTTGTTGTGTGAGGAAAGTAAACGAATCAGACTTCTCATAGCCTCCGTTGGCAAAATGATGCAACAAAGTGCGAATGTATCCATTGACAGCTTGTGTGTGTGGTGGATCAGCAGCGAACCACGGTGTAAAGCAAGGTAGGCCTCAATTATTGCCCGATGGTTGGTGCAATGTTCCAAGGAATTGATGTGCAAGGAGGGAGTTTATTTGAGAGCCTGTATAAGTGGCACAGGATGCTGTCGGAGATGAGGGGGGTAGGAAGGTTATCGTGTTCGCTGGGAACAGTTGAGGGAGTGAGAGGGCGGCTGTCAGAAGGTTTCGGGCTGCGTCTGCAGTTTCGTCTGATTTGTCAGTATAGAGAAAATGACGTAGATGCGAGGTATCCAATCTTCCATTGCCGTGCACAGTATACGCTATGTCCCCGATCAGAGTCGGCAGCAACAAGAGATTGGCGGAGAGGTCGTCCAAAGCGTTATTAATCAGTTGGTGGAGGACAATAGCCTGACTGGGGCACTCATCATCGCAAATACCTAAAGGGTCACTGCTAAAAATGGATGGATCAGTTGGAAGTTGATAAGTCATGTCGATGAGGCTAAGCAGGCCCGGCAGGTTTTCCTGAACAAAGCTGGAGGAGGGTCGAGGGGTACTCGAGTTCCGGATTTAATGGCTGTGAAAGCGATGGTTCTACTAGTCACCGAAAATCTAATGGGGAGGTCAGGATCTGAGGCTATGGGTGGAGATAAAAAGATGGCGATAGGCCGTTACGAGATAGAAGGGCGGCCCGAGCTTAACCAATTAAACAGCTGTGTTCGTTGGCGGTAAGGCGTTCTGCCGTACACCTGAGGTTGGCATAAAGCTTCAAATATACTCCCTAAGCTTATCCAGCAGCTTATCAGTCCAAAACAGCTTGAATATTTGATAGGGATCGCCAGAATCGTTGTGGTGTGGAAGCTTTGGGGTGCCATAGGTGTTTTCATTACGGAGGTTCGAAGTAAGGCAGTGGTTTAGGCGCGGGTAGTGGTTTTTTCTTCAAACGACGCGACAGTTTAGGGTATTGAGTAGGCGGGACAAAATCCTCATCGTTGGTTGCACGATTTCTGACCGTATTAGTTGTTTATTTGATTGATAAAGCTATCTAGTTGCTGCTGGTGTTGAGGAAGTTGATGTTCTTGTTTGATGCGCACGGGCTACATCCTCATGTCACCTTATCTTTGCAAGGGATAATTAAAATTTTGAAGACAATATTTGCGCATGATTCATCGTCGTACTCTTTATAAGACATGAGTCCTTCAAAGTGCTGCGTGGGGTAAGACCATGGTATCGCGCTTTTGTACCTTTCCCGAGTTCCTACAACTTTCCTTCATACACGCTACACAATGCTCCGTCACGCCACACACCCCTCACATTCAGTGTTGCGTCAATATCCGCTAATGGGTTGCCTTCTACTAAGAGCAAATCTGCCTTCAGCCCTTCAGCCAACCTTCCTCTATCTGAGAACCTGAATCTGCGTGCTGTAACACTTGTTGCAGAACGGAGCGCTTCTTCTGGCGTCATGCCACCCTGAGTGACGAGTAGATAAAGCTCCTGATGGATCGTAAGCCCCCAAGCGGTCCCGAGCGCCGGACCTGCTGAATCACTTCCACTATACGGCCCACGTGTCAGCAAGAATCCTAAAGATTTTGGAGGTGACTAAGTTTCCGCAACTCACCATATAATGTCAATCCCTGCCTTCCTTAACTGGCGCACACTCTCGTACGCATACTCTACTTTCGACGTTGGTGTGGTAAACGCCATGCACTGACACTTCCTCTCCCTCTCTGCCTCGCCGATCAAACCATTGCCTCGTGGATCATGTGCGTATTTCTCCTGGAGTGACTGTCCTTCTTTCGTTAAGCTGCCCATGGCTGTGAGTGTAGGATTTAGCCATGCATTATTCTTCTTGTACGCTTCAATCAACTCCGGCGTGGGTGGCTGATCATATAACGTATGAGTCAATCCATCCACGCCAGCCTTCAGCACTGTAATCGTATCCTCGAGCGACGTTGCATGCGCAACAGTTAGGTAACCCCGCGCGTGCGCCGCATCAACGATTGTTCTCTGAAGCTCCTCAGTTGGATAAGTAAATTGTGCTCCCATGGATTTCCCCGACTCATGCATCAGCTTGATATAATCCGGGTTATTTTCCTTTTTAGTGGCATCCAAGTATTCCTCTACGTTTTGCTTGTTCGTCAACTTTGGCCAAGTTGCGATCTCAGCCAGCGTCTCAGGGCTCTTATCGTGTGCAGTGATTACAGGAATGGGCCAACCATTCTCGATAGTCGCCGAAATCCCAGCAGTTTTATAGTCGGATGTGTCGGGCTCTTTGGTTAGGGCCCTCATAGCACGTACGTTGGCAGCCTCATTGTGCATGTCACAGACGGTTGTGACGCCAAAGCGGAAGGACTGGCGGAGGGCAAGGGGGTCACCCTTGCTGGCATGGATGTGAGCGTCAATGAGCCCAGGCAAAAGAGTATGGCCCGGCTTTGAGATGACTTGAATATCAGAAACACTGGGGATGTTGTCGACGCTTCCCGCTGCTTTTATCTTGCCGTCTGAAACATACACAAATCCTTTCTCAAAGGTCTCCTCGCCGGTGAAGATGCGAGCATCGCGGATGATGAATGTGGCCATGTTCTAGGTTTATGGGAGAGGATTCTGATTTTTGATGTTGATCTGCTAAGAATGGAGCGTAGTCTTTGTCCTGCATTATGATGTGGAGACCCGCACCGTCTTATGGTTAGTGACAATAGCAAAGCCAATAGAACCAATCGGATCAAGTTGAGATGCCCAATTATTATTTTGCCAGTGCACGGATCACCAGACGGTAGAACGCTACCGGGGGAGAGGATATTTTCCAGCCTAGATTCATGAGACCCCATGCCCGAAGTCCGAACAAGCAAGAGGCGAACAGCTAGTGGCCAGCCGGCACTAATCCACGTAAAATCGAGGCCGTGTGCGTGAGCCAAAACTTGAAATGGTGTGAGGCCTTTGAGACCTAATCGTTTCCAATTGATGACTACAGCGTCTTCTACCCAATTTAATGGGCTCCATAATTTTCAGATACCGGCAGATACGATGCAGCTAGGAAAATTATCAATCCCGGCACGACCTTGGAGACCCGACAGCGCCGAGATTCAGCTGGAAGCTTTTAGCTGCATGTGGGCACAGCGAGGTGACACAGTCCTACCTTTTTCGAAAGTGTTGCAAAAAATAAGCGAGCCACCTGCATGCATGCACTTGTTGTACAAAACGCTTCTACAGCTGCTAAAATTAAGTCTTGTTTTATAAAACTAGTGTGAGAGGGCGAAGCCCTCCCTAGAAAGTAAGGGTGAACAAATGAATGTATTCACTCGCTCTGTGAGGTGGTAGGTAGTAGTGGAGCCGAAGGCTTCTATTAATACACCAGGCCGACATCACGATACTGAAATGACGAACTTGAGTTTGAACTAGAATAAGACTCCACGACATGATTACTTCTCAATTTAGTAAAAAAATCTAGCCCTCTAAAAGATAAACATGAATCAGCTTCTCGCGGCTCCCCAATATACTCATCGATCCTTCCCCTTCACCTGGACCTCCGGTCCTCTGCTCTCCCATGTTTGTTTCACATCACGCTGCCAAAGGCGGTAATGGACAGTTATTTTGGTAAATGATGTAGTTTGCCTCCATGCCCTTACTCAAATGAGTATTGAAATGGCAAATAAGCTGCCACTGCCCCGGATTCAGCGCCGTCATGCTTACGGTGACCACCTGCCCTGGATTGAGTGGTACGACAGCTGTGTTGAGACCATTGTTGTAGACGTTATTGCCGTGCCAATGGGCTACGTGTGTGTCAAAGCCCATATCCCAGAGGTACCAGATGGCAGCGTCATTAACGCACATTTCGAAGGGAGGATTGTTTGCGAAGATGTAGCCGTTTATCTAGCAATTGTGAGAAAAAGTTCAAAATTTTGCAGTGATGCACTTGATTTGGGCGCTTACAGGGAAGAAGTTTGCGGCTATATCAGTAGTCACGTTGGTTTGCGGCGTGTTGATCAATTGGGGATACCAGATAGAATGATTTCCGGGCCCAGGTTCAGGGTAGGTGGATGACTCATTCGCGACTTTCACACCCGGAAGATATTTCTCGACGTTATGTAGTGCGAGAAAGGAGTTCGATTCTTGGTTGTCTCCGTAAAAGACGATGAATTCACGGTTAGAGGCCATGGTTGAGTTCATCTTGCCAGGCTCGTAGATAATGACTGGCCCGCTGAGGCCGGCATCCTGATCTTGATACATGCTTACGTAGGAATGGTAGGAGTATAGTTTACTGACATACCCAGGATTTGGAATGTCTGGGGGTGGTACAAGCCTCGAATAGACTGTGAGTATTGACGACTTTCTACGTTGAAATGACCTGGTTCTGCAACTTACCACTTGTACGTGAAGCATTCTCCAGGTGCCACAGCATCTCCTGGTGAAGGCATCGTGCCAGTGCCGTTATAATATATACTTCCCTCACTTTCCTTGGTATAAAAGAGCCCCATGGAATGGACGTTGGCGTAGAATGTATCCATCTTGTTCATAAATAATATCTGTACGTCGCATGAGTATATATAACAAGCTTGAAGGTGTTAGAATCTACCTCAATCATGTCACCGACTTCTGCCCGAAGGGTGGGACCCATATAGCCTTGCCATGGTGCCTGTTCTGTTCGAGTCTTGAAGTCTGGACCGGTATATCCACGATATAGGGCTTTGTCATATATGGTGCCGATGCTTTGATTAGTCGGGATATATCCCCACGTCTGGGCGCGAAACGACTCATCCATTGGAACTCCTAGCCAGTTGTCCCAGCCTAAAAAAAAAATATTGAAGTTAGCGAGTTTATATGATATTGACGAGAAGCGCCATAAAGACTTCAGAATTGGTAGCGTACCTGTCGGAGTATAATCCCAGGTGTCAACCTCCGCAGCGATGTAATACCTGCGAATCTGGCCGCTGAAATTGAATCCCTCGGGCGTATAATAGGGAAGTTTTCCATCCATGGAAGCAATACATCTCGATGTGTTGGAATATCCAGCAGCTGCCAATGCCGGGAGGGCCGCAAGGGCCAATGAAAAGACTTTGAGCATGGTGAATATATGGCTTTGTGTGTCCAAAGATGGGGTTACTGAGGTTTGTGGGAGATATCTCAAAACTGCTGGGTTCCCGCTGGATTTAAATAATGCATGGAGCCATATCGCGTAGTATTACATCCATATACGAATAATCTCAACATTCCTCTGTTCCTTGAGGTCAACGTCATAGGCAATGACGACGATGACAGACACAGGCCCATCGAGAATCGCCTTACAAGAGATAGATTATACATTGGGGATCCGGGATGGGGTCTGTGGCAAAGATGACTGACGATTACTGCGACAGAAAGGAAGGTTTGTGGAACTTCTGAATATTGAATGACATCCAAACTAATCTCAAACCTATCTCTGAGCTTACTACAACTAGAGACATAGCCCCGATTTGTTCCCGAAGGCCTCAAAAGGCACCGTCAATACCGTAGACCTGACGTGCCTAAGAAAGGGTGTCTCGGAGCGCGAATTCTATGCAGTTTTGATGTAAATCATCAATGTGAAGCAAATAGCTTGAGAACAACAGAGACGATGGCGAGCGTAGCTCTAAACTTTACGCATATCCGCGCATGTAAGCATCCCAAGTTGTAACTTATCTACTACCCATATCCACGTTACTGGAAGGTTGTTGTTACATGGTTCGGATTTACGTCAAACAAGGCTCCGCGCTGCTGACAATGACTTGTTTTTCGTTGGTTAACCCTGGAGGCTCACCACAACGCACCCGGCTCGCATGGGCTTACTCTTTCTAAGGGTTATTGAGCGAACAGCTGACGCGCGATCGACACATGATGGTGCGGGAGAAGAGAGACCCGAGGCTGCCGAACTTCCGCCAGCATAGTAAATTCAGCAGCCGGGAATAAGAGTGCTGCAGGGAGGTCCTAAGAATGGCACATTATGCGTCGAGGAGGGTCATTGGGTGAGAGTGAAGGAAAGGAGGCAGATCCGCAGCGAAAAAACTTAAGTAATGCGAAGGTTGACCGCCAAGTTTTCGCGCGCCTGTGTCAACCTCACCAGCATGAAACGTCTCTGCTACTATTTTGACCCCTTTTGAATGCAACAAGCGGTGGTGTGCCTCGCCGAATAGCTATACTCCGACCATGGGAAAGGCTAAGGCCGGTATCTCAGTTCCTTCTCCTTTTAGTCGGACTTTGTATATCATCCGGAAAGTACATACGATGTTGAGGCGGACGTGATGCTCTCAGCGTTAATATGGACAGCTTATTCGCTCCCAAAGCCACCATTTATTTTCCAAGGGACATCGGATTCTTATATCAGCTATCGCCGAATTTCTACGCTACTATTCAATATGATACCCAGCAATGCTGGAACTGCAGAACCACACTCGTTAGGAGACCATCGGCCCACGGGGCTAAATGATGAACCTGTATTACCCCCAAGAACGCCTAAAATCACCCAGACGAGCCCTGTTGGACCATTGACTCTGCGCACAGCACACGCGCTCATGCCACCTCCGCCAATTTCTGTCAGACCCCCCAAAACCCGCTCCAGCCAATCCACGACGGTCACTTCTTCATCTACAAATCTTCTGATCCAGACAAAACCTACAGCCCGCTCATAAACTGGGCTCGCAGCTCTGACGACTTAGCTGCTGCCGCCAAACTTCCCAGCCCCTTCAAAAATGTCTTGGCCATCCTTGGATTTCTTCAACGGGGTATTCCCAGCTCCGCAAATATCGTCATACACTTTCCGACAATTCTCCCAAATGGCGGTGACGTGATAGCGTTTTCTCTAAATTTCGCCTGGCCAACAATTCGACGTTTCCTAGACTCTTTATATTTCTGCTACTTCAATATTAGTGTGCTCCCCTAGCTCGATACACGTACAGGAGAAATTGGGCCCGGGGCCGATTTAGAGTTTCAGCGTCTCATCGTCAATTCCTGGGGGGCAAGGAGAAGTGGTATCGGCACAGTTCAGCTTGAGCATAGTTTCTGGCTCCGCACTGCCGTTCAACGCCAACAGTGTCTCATAAAGTGTTTTCAAACACGTCAAGAGTATGGAAATGGAGACACAAGTGGGCAAAGAGAGACGGAGAAGAAAGCTGCACAGGAGGCGTTTGATTTTCTGGGCCAGCTGCCAGGAAGTAGACAAGAGGGTGAGAAGGGGATAGCTCAAATAGCTCAACCGATGAGTCTCCCACATCCAGGGTGTCCATAAATAGGCTTTTGAACTGAGTGATTTCGGTTAAGATCACTTGGAGTATGATACTGATACGGCTTTCACTCTAAAGAAAGTGTGCTAAAGCGCCTCTTAAGCTTGCAATTGATAGCGTTTTAGCACCCATGAATAAAACCTGCAAGAACTCATCCTGGGGCAACATGCGTGATGAAGTATTAGATCAGAAGCGCTGCAGCTTTGAATTGGATATTCTTAGAATCCTTGCTGAGCTAAGCTTGGATCATTTATAAACCATCCTAAGTCATGCGCCCTATACTGAAGATGGTGCCAAAGCAAAAGGAGTTTTTGATGTCAAAGTCGGTTCCCAGAATGAAACGTCCATTTGGAGACGTCTGATCCCTCACCTACCTACATGATTGTACAGCCAGGGTCGCTTCTTCCTCCTTTCTCAGTGGTCGTCTTCGCAGCAGTTTTGGCAATGTCCTCAAGTACCTCACGACACAATTCACCGGTTACTGCACTGCACTCAGCATACCGGTCGCACCGCATCTCTTGCGCAACACCCAATGCCTCTTGCGGCATGACGCTTTCGCCTAGTCTACGCGCTTGTTTCTCCTGCTCCGTCCATTCTTTTCTTAGGTCCCTCTTCAGTCCCACCATCATCACTGGGAGCTGCTCGTCATAATTGAAGTGAGTCTCGACCATGTGCCTCCAGCGCGATCTCAGCGAGTATAGAGTAGAACGTCGGGTTATATCGAAACAAAGAACGATGAAGGACGGCTTAAGTAGAGTGTAATTCGTGGGCGACGCGGTATCATAAATGTAGAAACGGTAAGGTCGGTTGTACATTGTTATATGGAAGGTAAACGGCTGGTCGCCATCGTGAAGAACCGGGAGGTCATACGGTGGGAGCTGATCCCCACGAGGGCGGACTCCTAGGGTAAGTCTCCTGATGAAATAGTCAGTTAAGGCACTTTGCAATTGAAAGTTAGCAAGACGGGAAGGGGTTGAGTATAGAGATGGGAACCTACGAGAGAAAGGTCGACTTACCAACTTCTGCATCGCCCAGAAGGAGGATTGTGACTTCGGGAGCTTCAGTAGCCATGATGATAGAATTTTCTCAAACTAGATTGCGCTAGAAGCGCATGTTCCCATGAAACCATGCTTTTTCTGTCGGTGCTATGAATTACCTATAGCCTTCGGAGATAGCGGAGATCCTTGGCTCTTGGCATCCGGCGTGGTGGATTTCAATTCCGATATTTTACCTCAACTTCCTCACTGCATAATCATCAGCAAAATCGCTCCATGTTTCATTATGTTTTCCCATATTATTTCTATGGGCATCTGCAGCCAATCAATAAAACCCTCCGTTCTAACTTTTCTTCGTTACCGGCCTAACTTCTGTAGTTGATGCAGAAGTTGTTGAGAAAAATCACAGAGCAAGTTATACACCAGGTATTCTCATGCTTGTTTACGACCAAGATTCTCTTAATCCTATACAGCATCCCAACGGGGAAAAGATGCAGTTCAAATTTTGGCCATACTGCTACGTGGCACTTTAGGTTAATCAGAACTAGCTAAAGAGCTTGTGCCTCTAAATGAAACCAACTTCATCCTAGGCTTGGATATTGAAAAGACGAAGAAGGTTATTATTCGGGAGAAAAATGAGCGCCGCTATCATTGCCGCTTATATAGCTACATGAGAGTAAATGAGAATAAATTGCCGCCGGCAGTTATCCTCAATGCCGCGAGAAGACTAAAACTCGGGATTGGCGGCCTATTCTTGTCTTCTTGAATGGCTTGAGATCTAGGAAATATAAAAGCCTCCTATACATCAAGCTGTGAAGTACTTCAAGCGCTCATCCACGACTCACATAGCATAGCGGGGTCTTACAAAATGGCCACTCGGGTAGACCAGTGATCTTTTTAGACTAGACTGGAGTAGATCTGGGCTCAAATCCACTCCACTAGCCTATTAAAAGCTGGGGCTCCGAAGCAAATATATTCTATAAATGGTAAGTCTTGGCATGAACATAGTGTTGAGGAGGTAGAGGTAAAGGTGGCAAATATCACCAATATTGAATTAGACTCTCTACTCATTGTCCTCATTGATCTCTCTATTCTCATCGCCGTCATCAGTATCGTTGCCTTGATTAAGAATCGCCTCAATAGCAGCGAACTCTACCTCCAATGCCTCGTCCTCACCCTTACCCTCATTATTATCCTCATTCTCCCTTATTAATTGAACTGCTGCCGCTTCCGTCTGCGCCTTCTCATACGCAGTAACACGAAGTTTTGAGGCCTGTGATGGCGATATCCTATCCGGCTGAGGCTCTCCTTCTACCTTACCAACGTCCCATCAAATGTACCCTTCTGCGGAGGCCCATATGAGTAGCGAAGACACTCATTTGCCTCAATTATATCCATCCGCAACCGAGAACGACAATCTTCGAGGAGGATTTGGCGCTGCTGAATAGTCGTTCGCAATTATCCGATATAGATGGAATGGCGAGGATATCAAGGGCGAATTGAGCGAGCTCGGGCTGGGTAGTAAGGCGAAAAGGGCAACGATGAGGTCAATAGCGTCAGTAGGGGCTAAGGTATAACTAGAAGTTTTAGATTTGGTGGCTGATACTAGTTATTAAAAACACTAAGCCATTGCGCAAACCCCCGATTGGCTAATCCTACGCACTGATAATATAATGTCCTTTCCTCCCTCCCGATTAGGTATAAGGTTTGGAGCTCCAAGAGCTCCACTACCTTAGATCCACTCCATCCACCAATTAAATCGCTTAGATCCACTCCAGGGCAAGCCTCAGTCCATCCTGGAGCTCCATATTGGCTTCAGTCCAAAAAGATCACTAAGGTAGACGCCCTTCTTGGCAATACATGGGATAGCTATTAAGCTTCACGAGGATTTCTACAGAACAGTACTCCATTCTGAATATTTTAGTAGGACTATATCCCTCCACCAGCTCTTAGAAGGCAAAGCATCTTGATCACAACAATTTGAAATTCAAGGGGAAGCTTGAAAGCCGACATTATGCAAAGTATCGGCAGCGCTACCAAATGGCAAAATCCAAATTCACCTCTGAGTCGCAAATTCAACACGCTACTGGGCATATGTAGCTTTGACCGAACCATAAATACTGCCTTGAAATTGGCATTTGTACTCCACAGAGGCTGACTCGAATCTCGCCAGAATCTCGTAATCAATGCGGTAGTAATCATTCCCGTTAGCGCCTCTTTTCTTAACGAATCTATCCTTGGGGACTTTCGACATGTCAACTTTAAAGCTAACTTGTTTGCGGCAAACTTTGAAGGAGAGCGGTCAGTTAGAGTGTGAAGCCTAGCAAATAAGGAAATTCAGGTATACAAACCTCCAATATCATAGTACTCAGGACCATCAGTCGAGTCTTCGAAGGATGATTGTAGCTATTTAGTTCCAACGTCAGCTTCTCAAGATTCAATTCAGTAGTGGAACCCATTCTACTTCTTCAGTAAATTTGAACTTTTCCCCAACTTCAATATTGCGGTAAAAGCTGAAAGATTTAGACTTTGTCTCACTGAGATCTTCGCCCTATCGTGCGGTGCATTAGTAAGCTTATAGAGGCAACCATTTTAGGAGTCTCTAACCCTGTTTATGAACCACGACATAAGGTCTCTACACTTCCAACAGCCTTCGAGATCATCCCAGTACCTAAAAACAGGCCAAATTAGCCAGAGCATAATATAACGTACCCAGAAGAAGAGGCTCACCTTCTGCTTCGATCGTGTTTGCCATCAACAAAGTCCCTATATACTACAGTGCCGAGATGAACGTCTGACTTTCTGGAGTTAACCCGCCAGCCAGGCGCACTTTGATGGCTTGCAATTCCTTTGATTACCGCCCCACGAGCTATAGCACTCCAACTATAAACCAAGCTCATCAGCTTCAACATTCGTGAGACTAATAATGAGTCAAGGGTGTCACAAACCCATTAGGGGGACAAATAAGGCTTATCGGTTGAATCGCGTCCTCGAGCCGCTTCTTCAGATATCGACTTTCCCCAAACCCGCCGACCAGAAGCACAGCACTGACTTTGTTGGCGCCAGCTGCGCCTTGAACACTTTCAATTTGGTGTTTTACAAGTTTGATAACTTCATCTATTACCGGGTCGAAAGCTTCCTTCATATCTTGTTCTGTAATGAGCATGCTGTTGCCTTGAACCCTGGCCTTAGCACTTGCCCTAGCTCCAGGAGCTGCGTCGTGATCAGTAAATCACTTTAGTGTTGTAAAGTTGCGTTTTCGCTCACCAGGAACGTAATGTTCGTTACTTGGATCACCAGTGTCTTCAAATTCTCGCTTCATCTGTAGCAGGATGAGAATGTGGTCAGTAGAGAACCGACAAATGAGTGTTATGTAAAGCGGTGGATGAGGGTTTGGAGAATTAACGGTTTTGATGTGATAGAAAATCTTACATATGTCTCAAAGTGGTTCAGAAGCTACACATCTATCAGTCAATTGGCAACAAGTGGGGGCTGATCGGCCTTGGACTGATGGGCAAATACACTTACCTGATGCTTCCCAATATCAGTAAGACCAGAATTCTTCCCTAGGCGGTTTTCGACCATCTTCTGAAATATCCTATTCACGAAGACACCACCACACTTGCCACCGCTCGAGACAGCACTCTCTTCAACCTCTAGAGGTGCGATACTTGTAATCCTGTACGTGATCAAATCCACCGTCCCGCCTCCCGCATCACACACAACAATATTGTTCCCTGGCTGCAATGAAACTGGCTGCATCATTTTAATAGCATACGCAGCTGCGGCTTCAGGCTCCGAAACCAGTTTGATTGCCTGGCCTTTTCCCATGCCTGCTTTCTCGGCACATTTGAGTGTGTCATCTTTTGCTCTCAGAGACCAGACTGCGGGCGTTGTGATCACCCACTCGATGTTTGCCGTCTTCATAGCTGCATTGCCAAACTTCTCTGCAAGAGCCTTCATGACTTGCTTTCTGAGGGCTGTGAGATAGTCCGTGACGAGCGTCTGGGCGCTTCGGCTATAGTCCGGGGGCTCTGCCAGCTCGCTGGCATAGCTTTGAGAAAGGTCAACGCAGTCGTTGGCTTTATACACCATAGGGTCTAAGGCACTGTAGATTTGAGTTTTATCTTTAGTCTCAGAGGTTTTGAGAAACATTATAGTGGCCCTACAGCTTGAACCATTCCTGTCTACGCTCATGATGCTTGACTTGATATCCCCATTTGACACCGGCTAGACCACCGAGATGATCAGAAACATTGTAACGTAGAACTCTAATCGTTGCATTCAGTTTAGATAGGAGAATTATAACATTGCTGGTGGGTATTACTAACGTTGGAACCTTGTCAGAGGTTGGTCCCGCGCCCCAGTCGGTGATAATTAATGGCTCTTTGGAATCCTAATCATTGGAATTAGTAGAGTAGTCTTTTGCGATACCAATCGTATTCCCTACATCTCCAAGATGGTTGTATGCTACTCCAGAGTACGTTGTACCGAAATCAACTCCGATGGTAAGTCGTCTGCTCATTTTAGATATAATTTATAACTCAGCAAATTTTTTGGATTGGCTCATATAGTCAAAGGACTTGATAATGGAAGGCTAAAGTCAATGGCTTGATCTCATTAAAATAGAGCCGCTGGATATCTATTACTAGGCTAATATCAATCCTTAGGACGGAAACGCCTTGCCTGCTGCTGAGAGCGGCATGTTTCATGAGTCTCATGTGCCCATACGCCTTCTCTGTACAACCTAAACTTGATTAAGTTATTTATTTGAGTAAGGAGTCGAGAGCGCCTTACCGTAAGCCTGTCATTACTTCTGTGTTCATGGGTCTGCTCCTGTCGAGGGAATTAGACTGCGCGCATAGGCCGCAGGCTTTGCTTGAAAAGCCACGCTGGCCGGTCAACATGCATAACGAAAGCTGATGGATGCCTCGATGAAGAATGTACGATCATTAGTTGGGATGTTAAGACATCGAACTATCAGGACATGTACGTTTGTGAAGTAGGTTGCATGGCAGATCCTCCGAAGTTCCGCCCAGCCAATGACATCGACCTCAGTTATTACGAGGCAATCCACAAGGCAGTCACGCCAGAAATAAAAGAAGACGCGATTGGTCCGAGATTACAAGGGATAGCGTTTTTGACATTCATGCGAACCCTACGATTAACACTGCTAGGCCATCAGCGTGGAGGGCATCTGGACTATTTGTTGGACGAATAACAATACCGATTAAAAATAAAACGTAGATATTTCATTCAGAAGCGCTCGGGTGCTTTACCCCACTCTTTGGGCCGTATTCGAGGCAACAAGGACAAGGCTGAGGGTAAACTTTCTTGGGGAATAAGAATATGTACCTCATGCAGAACCTCCTCTCGGTTAATTGGTAAATCTATATATTCGCAACTCTAAGATCCTCTAGGATTTCTGCATGGGCAACAAATTTACGAGGCTGTGGTCGGCCTCGTGATATATAATAAGCATAGCCTTACCTTATTGGAACAAATTGATGCCTGGCGGCAGGGCCTCGAAATGTATACATACTAGTCCTTTCTGCCTCTCATTAGAATGAAGGCTTAGTTATTAGAAAGACCAGAGCGCACTCGCCTTCCTGGAAGATAACCTTTTCCTCCACTTTACGATGAGTCTCTTTAACAAAGACAGACTGTCACAGCGGCAGTTTAAACAACCTAAGCTAGAGCCTACAAGAGTGAATGGGTTAGTGTGGCTTCTTAGCTATTCGGTAATAGCCGGGTATGCTCCGGGAAGTGCCAGGCTAATAAAACTTCCTAGGCAAGCCACGATTACCAAACCTCCCTCAAATGAGATACTGGTATTCGGAGTTCCAGCAGGAACTTGTTTCATAATTCCAGCAGACCAAGCCTTCATTGGCGAGCTGTGCGTATACATATTTCTAGATTACAATTTAATGTATTATTATTAACGGTCTGAAGACCAAATGAGATAGAAAAAAGCGGTGACTTCGTACAGGTGACTGGGATTGATGATAAGAAGTATAACATTCCCAAAGGAAGCCTCGTATTGCGACCTCAAAACGCGAACTTTCAAATGGTATGAGCTTTTGTAGATCTCATAGTAAATGATATTAATTGGAGTGTAGCCTGGTATTCATTCAGATCCACGAGAAAGTTATGACAAGAGAAAAGAAGAAAGGATAAAGAATTTGGAGAGAGAGAAGGAACGATTGAATTCTTTGCTCAGTCAAGAACAGGCACGTTCAGAGACAGCCGAAGCGCAGAGAAACGTTCTTCAAGGAGAACTTAGAAAATGGCGGGATAGCTATATAGCGCAAGCTAACGCGGCAAAACTTCATGAGGCCAACTATATTCACCAATGGAATCTGCGCACCCAGGCCGAAGAAAACGCAAAGAAAGAGATTAGCGATATGGCAGCTCGGGTATTCGAACTGGGGAGCGAGAGCGAGGAAATCAGCATTACAGAAGACAGTCTTCTCAATGAGTACAGAACTCTGCTCAGCTCTATCAGCGAAGTTACCAATATCTTGAGTTACCGTCTGCACGAAGAGAGCGGCCCGCAGAAAGAGCACATCTTAGCAAGCCTGAGTTACGGCTCACCGGAGGCAGATCGGCTTGATCTCATCAACACTCGGCTGCCTGCAAAATTTCTTCACCTGTTACTCAGCCAAGCACGGTCTGAGTTCTACACTGGCCTAACAGCGTCTATGGTCAAAGTCCGCTCAGGCCAGCAACAGGACGTTGGTGACGCATTTGACCTGCTCGAGAACGAAATTAAATCCTTAATAACGTCAAAGCAAGCTAAAGCCGAGCAAGGGCAAAAACAAAAGAAAACACGAGATGCAGAAGCTGCAAAACGTAGGTACTTCTCTAGTCATGCACTACTATTCTTATTTATACTCGGGTTGCTGACAAAATCAAGTCGACGCAGCTGTATTGACCAAGTCATTTTACCGATGGCGCTCCGACACTGTGCGCCTCCTTAGTCTTATGAACAAGCAACTCCCGCCTGTTAACGAGACTGAGGTCAGAAACCGAATTACAAAAACAGTCTGCGACAAGTTTCTGGGCGATCTTGTCATCGCTAACGGTGACCAGCCTAAGAACCCTGCCATTCTTTTTCGGGATTCTTCCCTAGGAGATATGGGCAAGGCGAACGCGAAGCTGAACAATTTCTACAAGAAAGTGGATGTTTGCGTGGGGAAAGCCGTATCGATGTTTGTCCGCCTGCGTACATGTCGGGCCAATTATGTCTTTAGATGGCCCCATGGACACAAATTTGACCAGTCCTGGATGGAGATTTCCACAATGCATGAACTTAGTGAGAGGGAGCGCTGGCGGTACCAGGAGGCTACGCTGCAAGTCCTCGAGTGCAGACACCCGGCTCTTATTAAGTATGGTGGCGATGACGGCAAGAGATACAGTGATAGCAAAGTCATCGAAAAGGCAGAAGTAATCCTCAATGGGCTTTTCCCTCGGCCTGCTTCAAAAGACGACGAGATCACTGATAACGAACAACTCGAAAACTCTTCAACGCAACAGGCAGACATCGCTAACCAGAGCGCGAAACCCGAGAGGGATAATAAACTGGAAAACCCACAGAAAGCAGAGAAGTCAAAATGGTCTTTGGGTTTATTCTCCAGTGGTCCATCAAAATCGTCAACGGAGGAAGTCCAAGAAATTATTATGACTGTACCTGAGCAGAGCTTTAAGAAACTTAAGGGGGAGTGGCAGTCAAGCGCGCGTAATATCTTCTCTGGGATCTCCCAGGGGGGGCCAAACAAGCCAGGAAAACAAGTGGGTGCTGAAGGACAAGCCGCTTTTGCGGGGCAAAGGGATGGCAACTTGGAAAGTGACCAGAGTCCAATAGTCAGATATGGGTAATTCAAATGCCGTGTTTCTTTATATGGCGTTATTATTAGTGGAAGGATTAGCTGAAACGGTTACGATAATGCAGCAAAAGCGTTCCGAGAATATATCTTCATTTCCAAGTTGCGGAATGATACCTAGGTACCTAGTTTCACAAGACCTCGGTACCTATCTAGATGTAGGCTAAAAACCCTTGCGGCTCTCCCATTATTTCTGAATAAGGAATTGGGATGGTTTGAGGAATAGGTGGGGCGAATGTTGGAGAGCGGGGAGTTAAGGAAGTGAAAGAGCTTGCCGCCAAGACAAGCAACTACAGCGCCACCAAGTTTATCATCGTCACCCACAACACCACAACACAAGTACCAAAGAAAGTCTCTACACACTTCGGCAGCTTCAATGAAACTAGTATTGCATTCATTTCCCCATCATGGTGGTGATAGTTGATTTGGACGAGGAGGTTCACGACCCGCACGCCGATCCCGGCGCGCTCAACGGCTTCGTTGGCCTCAAGCACCAGCTGCGGCACTCATTGACGAACCCTAAGCACAATGCACCAGAGCGTACTCCAGTCGACGACGAGAGACCGAATCCCAACATCAATGGATTTTCAGCCGCATTGAGCTGTTATCCGTGAGCCCTTCTCACTCTCGAACATTCGCCCACTGTTGATAAGCGCTGACAAGACTTAAAACACAGCATAGTCTCTCAACTGGCCAGCCTGCTCGATCTGAACTCCCTGCACGACCTCTCCAGGACCTGCAGGCAGTTCCGCGCTAATCTGCTCCAGTACCGCAAACAGCTTGTCAACCAGAGCCTCCGCTGCGTCAACGAAGATGCCACGCCGGGCGCCAAGCTGGCCGAGCGCGTGCGCGTATCGCACCAGGCGTGGGCCAGCAGCGGACCCAGCTCCCCAATAGGCCGTATGACGAGCGGGAGGATAGGCAAATGTGCCCGCGACATGGTCGGAGAATGCCAACGCTGCGGAACAGTTGTGTGCCGGGTAAGTAGCCGCGCCCTTCCCCCCTTCCCCCCCTCCACATCCCTCTTCCTAAGCTAACTGCTCTCTCCCCGCAGAACTGCACACTCAAACCACCCCCGGCCCCCGTGCTCAACGGCCGCCATCGCCGCCTCTGCCGCACCTGCACGCGCGCCCCGCTGGCCCAGCTCACCGCGCCCCGCCGGCCCCGCTCCAGCAGCAGCAGCCCGCCGGCCTCTCCCCCACCCTC
>Ga0307515_10008797_pt1 | contig 19606 bp, 11 predicted proteins | sample 17_EM_MG_FD_194513 | JGI IMG/M metagenome (GOLD analysis project Ga0307515, IMG submission 194513) | Populus trichocarpa ectomycorrhiza microbial communities from riparian zone in the Pacific Northwest, United States - 17_EM | ecosystem: Host-associated > Plants > Roots > Unclassified | place... | reverse complement strand
GGTATACTGTTCTTTAATAATAAGGAGAGGCCGTAGTTTTACTTATTTATTAACGCCTTATCGCTTAAAGGCTACGGAGGCTTCTACTTTAGTGGAGAGAATGGCTACTGGCCTAATTATGTGACTTCCCTACCCTAGGCCTAGGCCTTTAGCTATTACCCCCTACTAGACTAGGCGGATAACTATATTAACCTAAAAGAGATATATACTATCGCAGAGGCATTTAGAAGGTGGTTATTAGTTTAGTGGTATAGGTCTCTCTATATCTATATAGATAATATAGTTACCTATAGCGGCATCTAGAATAATATTATGAAAGGTCCTAGAAACCGATTACTCTAAGAGATACTTATATCCTTAATAATAAATAATATTACTATAACGACTATATGGGTCTCTAGCGCCAATAATAGGCTTACTAATACTCTCTCGCGATTTAACCGCGAGAAATTATTATTACTATACCCTAAGTGGTAAATAAATAACGGCTTCTTACCGGATAAATAATGGCTTCTTACTGGATAAATAACGGCTTCTTATTAGATAAATAATGGCTTCTTGCCGGATAAATAAAGGCTTCTTATTAAAAAAACGATATCTCTCCTCCGAGCGGCTACTGACTCTTATAATTAACCTAGAGTTATTTAATTAACCTTCCCTGACCTTCTAGAGCGAGACCGGTAGGTCTTATTGCTTTTTATTACTTATATAGTATGGCTTAGCAGCTAATATAAGGAAGGGCTACTTTTTCGCTATTAAGAGCTGGGAGGCCTTCTTAGCCCTAAACGGTTTATTACTATATCCGGCTAAGAGGATAAACTTAGGGGAATAGATTGCTTAATAAGCGTTCGGTATAGCCGCCCCTCTAATAGGCAGGGTTAAGCTAGAAACCCTCTCTAACTATATCTCTATAATCCAATCTTATTATATAGATTTAGGTCACTTAATCGCCGCCTTTAAAGACCAGACTATTAAGAGGGCCCTAGTAGGGGCTATATTACTATTCCTATCTACTAAAAAGACTAAACTACTAATTATAAAGGATATTTTAGACAAGATTATTACCTTTAGGCCCTATAAGGCGGATATAAATATAGATGCGGCATTTACGATGGCGTTTACGGGTTTCCTATATATAGGAGAGATTATATACCCAAATAGGAAAGCTAAGGACTTTAGTACTATAAGGGCCCTCTATAGCGACGTTAGGATCGCCCCTAATAGCTATTTAATGGTCTTTTACCTTAAATAAAGCAAGATAGATAAAACCTATAGTGGCGTTAATATTTAGATCGCCGCTATACCGGGAGATTATCTATACCCTATAGCCGTAATAATACGGTTATTTAACCGTAACCCCCGGCCTTTATTAGATCTATTATTTAGCGTTAATAATAGAGCATTTTTAGCGCTAGTAGTGCGTAAGATTCTATTAACCCGCCTAGCTGGCGGTAGTATTTTGCCTAATGGTTACTCCAACTACTCCTTCTGTAGGGGTGCAGTATAGTATACGTATAATTGTGGCTTTGCAGAGTTATAAACGGCGTAGTTAGGTTAATGGATATTAGATACGGTTAAATTTTACTATAATACCTTAGAAACTAAATAACTTTAATTAAACTTAAATTTCTAGCGGAGTGTGCCTATACTGGCTATATAACGGTACTGGAGGCGCATTACCTGCTATATTCTGCCATATCTATAATATCTGCAATTGTTATTAGATTCTTAAGGTTCTATATATACATCTACCTATTTTTACTGTAAAGATATTAGTTCCGCTTACCGCCCTTAGCTGAGCCAATAGCAATTTTTTATCCCGGGGATAGAAAATCCTAATTAATCCGTTTAATAATAGAGCTAGCAGAATTCTATACCGCCACACTATTCTACCTACTTGTCTCCCTACAGCAATATGCTATATATTACCGTCTGCCGTTTTACTATATCGCTAAGCCTAATATAGAGTGGAGACTTTATACTTTGGACTACGGAAATCGCTCTTATTTTAACTAAATTCTTTATAGGTGGTAGGCGCTTCGCTAGTGGGTACCGGGTAGGATTTAGGCTAGATCTCTAAAGTTTAGGCCTAAAAAGCCTTATAAACGCTAGGATATCGCCTAAATCCTACCCTATAAGCCTACACCCTCTATAATTAATATACTTAAAATGGACTATAACCTATTCGTGCCGTGCGAGAGATAGATATTATGTGTCTATACATTGCTTGGCCGAAAACCCTATAACTTAGGTATTTAACCAGATGTTCAACACGGTTAATAACATTATTACTTGCAACTGCACTTAATAGGTCGTTCTTTTTACCCACCCACCCCCCTTACAATGTATATTAGATTAGATACTTGTAGTCCTGTTTAGGTTTAGCGGCGGGCTACCCTATTAGGGGCACCGGGTAGGATTTAGGCTAGATCTCTAAAGTTTAGGCCTAAAAAGCCTTATAAACGCTAGGATATCGCCTGGATCCCGCCCTATAAGCCTGCACCCTCTATAATCAATATACTTAAAATGGACTATGACCTATTTGTGCCGTGCGAGAGATAGATGAATTCTAAATTTTTTTCAGGCGCCAAGCCACTCAATCCTACCACCCTACCTACTAGTCTTTCTGCAAGCGAGAATATCTGACCGCCGCTAACCGAGTTATTGCTCCATAGAGTTCTTGGCCCGATGGTACAGCAAGACGCTGTACCATGGTTCACGGCTCAGCACCAAAGACGAGTATTAAAGCAGCTCACAAGTCCATTTCGTTAATATCTACATTCGCCTCAGGGTAATGCATTAACCTGAAAATTTTCGTCGCTAACTACAAGCAGTCCCAGACTCAACACTGGAAAGCTAAGTTCCCGGCACCTTCTCTTCAACCGACCTTTGAGAGCATGGCGCTGTTGGAGGATATTCTAAACAGCATCGCAGATTAATGATGAAGACTACGTTAAACCTGCCGTCTCCGATTTGGCTTTGCGTTTACGGTTTGAGCGGCAAGGACTGAGACCTGCGAAGCATCTTCAGTGGCGTCAACGAACAAGACCTGAAGCAGCAGTCCCGGATCAGCCACGATATGGCTGAGCAAGAGTGAAAGGGTGACATCCAGACGTCAGTCAAGTTTCCATCTTCGGCCAAATAGCTTCAAAATACTAATGTCTCCAAAGCTGACCTTGAGGGTATCACGTTTACGTGACCCTGCGGAAGCGCTCAGTGCTCGGCAGCCGCATGGGACTTCTTCGGCGCATGGACCAGTGATGAGAGCGTCGGCACAAGCAAGAACTGTCACTAAGGTGATGGCCGCGGTGCGAGAGCCGAAAGAGCCTGAGGTCCGAGGTACAACGCGAGACTTAAAAGGAAAAGGAACCCACCATCAGCACACGACTAAGCAGGGGGGTAATGGATCAGCCCAAAATTTTCATCATCGACTGCAAGCAGTCTCAGATCGTAACAAGGTGAACCGGAGTTCCTAGCATCTTCTCCTTAACCTGCCTTTGAAAGTATCGTGTTGCTCTTGTTGAGCGAGAGGTGGCCAGGCACAAGCGCGGACCAATGATGAGAGACGGCGCGAGTGTTGTGGCTATGTAATGGCAGGCTGCAATGCAAAAGCCGAGAGTCTGAGGTTCAAGGTACAACGCGAGACCTAAAAGGAAAAGGAACCCACTATCAGCACACAGCTGAGCAGGGGGGTAATGGATCAGCCCAAAATTTTCATTATCGACTGCAAGCAGTCTCAGATCGTAACAAGGGGAACCGGAGTTCCTGGCATCTTCTCCTTAACCTGCCTTTGAAGGTATCGTGCTGCTCTTGTTGAGCGAGAGGCGGCCAGGCACAAGCGTGGACCAGTGATGAAAGACGGCGCGAGTGTTGTGGCTATGTAATGGCAAGCTTCAATGCAAAAGCCGAGAGTCTGAGGTTCAAGGTACAATGCGAGACCTAAAAGGAAAAGGAACCCACCATCAGCACACAGCTGAGCAGGGGGGTAATGGATCAGCCCAGATTTTCCATCATCGACTGCAAGCAGTCTCAGATCGTAACAAGTGGAGCCGAAGCTCCTGGCATCTTCTCCTTAACCTGCCTTTGAAAGTATCGTGCTACTCTTGTTAAGCGAGAGGTGACCAGGCACAAGCGTGGACCAGTGATGAGATACGGTGTAAGCGTTGTGCTGTTTGATGGCAGGCTGCAATGCGGAAGCCGAGAGAGTCTGAGGTCTAAGAGGCGTTGAAACGGAGAAGTGTAGAAGAGGACAAGAGCTGGGATGAACAGGTGTAGAAGTTATTGAGGCAGATGAGATGAAAGATCAGAGTCAGATTGGTTAAAAAGACAAGAAGGCCGAGAGAGTTATGGCATTTGTTTATTTTAGAATTGGAAGGTAAGCTTGTGCAATGCTCTAATGCTAATATTGCAAGCAGGTGCGCTCCACCCATCGATAAAGAGGCAGGCATTGCTATATCAAGACCTGATATTGAACCAGCAAGGATGCCTCGACCACACTCACTGTGAAGCTTTTTGCTGGCAATGACAACGGACGCATGGGATGCTCAGCTCGTTAATCGCAGGCGCACTTTCCATATAGGGTAGGTACAGATCTCCGAAGCTGCAAGAACTCCTTTTGTCCACGCCATCATATCTTCATTAACCGGCAACACCGGATACGTATCGTTGCCACTACTCTCTGATTTAACAATACTTTCACAGAGCTGCCTCCGCAAACTGTTACCGCTTGTTACGATGGCATCAGAGGACCAAATCTCAGGGCTTCCGAGTCACTGTACACCCAAATTCTGTTTTGCATACTTGGAATAAGATTAAGAATCCAGGAATCGTTTCAGTAATTTGTATCTTAAACAATCTTTCCGCCCGAGCTCCCACTGGGACCGTTAGAAGTTTGGAGAGAGGTAAAGGCATTAGGGAACACAACATATTCGGCCAACGTGAGCCAAGCAAAAAAAGCCGGTGTAGATGTTATATCGCCTTCGAGCTTGTTTAGCTTAGACAGACATTATCATGTATGGCGTTTACAGAACAGGCGCCTTGCACGAAACCTCTTCGTGGTCTCGAGGGCCTGGAGATGTTACAGTGCACTCCTGCCGGACCCATGGTGGATGACTATTAGACTCACAGCAATCCTACCTGTATCATTCCCTAGGGTCTCTAATACCTGTGTGTATACAGGTAGGCCCAGAAATGGGCTCTATTTGGAAATAGAATAATCGGGAGGACCATATTTTGCCCCGAAAGGCACAGAAGTGGGCCACGTGCTGTTATTGACAGCTTCACTCCCGGGCTAACCCTTTTGTTCTAGTGCAGCCTGTCCGCGCGCGTCGTCTGGCCGCTCATGCCGTCTGGCCGCCGGCTTCGATTGGCTGCCTGCTTCGTCCATCCGAACGCTTCGTCTAGTCGAGAGATTCGTCTAGCCTAACCCTAGCCGCGGTTTTTCAATGAGAGGGGGAAACAATGATAGGTTTTTCTGGAGACGGGATCTAAGAAGATAATTGATGGGAGGGGTTTATTTGAGGGCGGATTTATGAGCAAGACGGAGTACATGTGGTGAGTAGGATGCAGGATGGAGCGCTAAAACTGATGGTGATGGGTAAGGGGGAGGTGAAGAGGAAGGAGGAGAGTATTAGGCTTGGGTGGAAGCTTTGACGGGAGTCTAGGACGATTTGAATTGGAGCTGAATTCTTATTCGTGGAGAATAGAGCATGAGAGACTTGTCTGTAAGTCATATCATAGCGATTGCTGCAATGGAAACATCTACTATGTGCTTCGCCTAGGGATGTAGGAGTGTTAAAGAAAGGCAACGTTTGAAACGGTTGGGCTTCGTTCCTCACAATGCGTATTATGAAATTGGAGCTAAGAGATCTGAGAGGATAAACAATCGTATAGAAACGGTCGTGCTTTTTGATCGGCTTATAGACATGGCCGACCGTCCATTAACCCTCTTATCGTCTCGTGTCTGTTTTTCAAGAGTGAACTTTGATAAATCATAGGATTCTTCCGGCCCATGGCATTGGAAATATTAGTTCGACCCTGCACACTTCTTCGCATACCCCGGTTGCTTTCGAAGCCTTCCGTTATTTCAAAAAGATAGAAACATGAAACGGATATGTCCATAGGCGCGCGTTGATATGGGTTTTTTTACGCACGCCCGTCGACACGCGATGGAAATGAAAGCAATGCGTAGAGAAGTCCGGATGGTATTTGCCCGGAATACGGGCGGCTGGAAGTCGGGCATGTTAGGGTGACCTACCAAAGGTGAAGGCCGGCAGTGTGCGGAAGCTGTCTACATAGCCAAAAAATAGAACGTCATACGTCTTTCGAAATTGAGCAAAACCTATGCCTCTGGTGTATTTTCCTCCCGGTCGGGCCGCCAGGAAGTTTCGACGGCGGTCATTTCGGCTTTACGCGACGCCACACGGTTGATGCACCGACATGCTACACCAGGCACCAAGGAAAGATGCGCTGAGATGATCTTGGTGGTTGCTGACGAGGGACTCTCCTCGGGATCACTAACCAGGAGCAAAAATAACCTCGTAAGGCTGAAGCGGCAGGGATACGAGCTTGAGGGAACACTTACCAGCCATTCATGCATCTGCATCGCCGCAATGTCACAAGTTCAAAAAGATAAAACAGCCTACCAGCCATCTTGTACACTTGTCCATCGTGTTACATCCACCTATACGACGCGCTTGGAATATCTAAAACCCCCTCGGTAACTTGATAGGGTTGCAAAGAGTGCGTTGTTTGCCTCAAAATCGCTGTTTCTCGCGCATCGGTCATTGAAACCGCCCGCACCCGAAGCTGAGGGAGGGTTGCCTTGACTCCCAGGACTTTCTAACAACTACCTGATATTTCCCGAACGCCTTCTGCAAAACGTTGAATAAGTCTGTACCACCGGGATGAGGTCTATTTTAATATAGAATTAAGGCATACGTGGATTTCAAAGACCCTGGCTACCCAGGTACTTTGGCGGACTGCGCGAATCATCCAATCCCAAGCGCCTGCATTCGGAGGACAAAAATAAGGCTTCTATAGACTCCGAAAGCCTCTAGAATATCCAGACGTTCTTCTACCAAATCTTCAACAATCTGTCTTCATGGCGGGAATGGAGCAACTTGAGATTCATAGCAAGGTAATGTTGGGCAGCTTGTGTAGAGATGCTAATGCTAACACATGGCCTCTAGTCATATCTTGTGCGCTGGGTTAATGTATCTGCCGGACACACAATATCGTGGAGTATACAACCACATAAGAAATCTTTGAACTTCGGCGTCTTCAAGCACCCAGGTGCAAATAGCGGCGTCACACCCAACCTTCCATCATCTGCAACCTTCGAAGCTCCCTCAACGCCAGCATTAGAGGTTCCTATCACGCGGCCACGAGGCTCGTCCAACGCTACATCCCGAAACGATAGAACATGGGTGGTGGAAAAGCTACAAAGCATAGGGCTCAGGCCTGTGGCATGGGCGGGGAAATGCGAGGCGGACAAAGTGTCCGTAGGTAAATTCGACGTACCAGAGGGAGAGGGCGGGATGTACGGTCTGGTGTTTGACAACACCTTTTCTAAGCAAGTTTCAAAGACGGCGATATTCGTTTTGATGACGTATCCTACAAATGCCCCTCCAAAATCAGGTCATCATATGCATTATGCCCAAGCCTTCGCAGGAAGCAGTACGGCAAGTTTACCTTCGAAGCCTAGCCCAGGTTTACCCGCATTCAGCGGTTCTACCGATTCATTACCGCAGGAATCATCTTTAGGGAAAAGATTACTTACCGAAACGAGGCCAAAATCAGCACATGTATCATCAGAACCAAGATTTAGTGGAAGTTCTACATTCTATACTGGTATTCTCCAGAAAAAGCGGCGTAAGAGGAACCAGGGTTATGCGCGACGATTCTTTTCTTTGGATTTCACTTCCTCTACATTATCATACTATCGAAACAACCATTCATCAGCACTGCGAGGTGCAATTCCGCTATCGCTGGCAGCAATAGGTGCAAATGAAAAGACAAGAGAAATTTCCGTGGACTCAGGTGCAGAGGTCTGGCATCTGCGGGCAAACAATAAGAAAGACTTTGATATGTGGCGAGATGCTCTAGAAAAAGCCTCTCGAACAGCAGGAGGTCTTGCGTCTCCTACACTCACCATACAGGATAATCAATGGCCAAGCACACCCCATATATTAAACGAAGCGGAGGAACGCGAGTGGGCGAGGGTAGAGGCACTCGTTGGAAGGGTTGCTGGAACAAGAGATGCAGTACGGAGATTGGCACAAGACACAGACCCGAAATATGCTCCAGCTCTTGCTGGTCTCGGTATTGCGAAGCTTCATGATAGTGTGTCACCAAGTCCAACCGATTCAGAGCCTACAGAGTACTTTCCGGAAAACGAGAAATACGATAAACTACCATTCTGGAAAAGGAAGGCTAGCGGCTCAGGGGCAAGCCCATCGGGGCTATTCCGGAGAAGCGTTTCAGCTCAGCTTGCAGTTGCATCTCCATCAACCATACCTCCAGTCCCTCCCTTACCCAATGGAAATATAGTCATACCGAAGAAGCAGAGCCGCTCGAGTAGCCACCACCCGCCTCCTGAAGAAGGCGTTCATGACCATTGCATGGCTCTTTTACGCGACCTTGATTCTGTGGTTGAAGAGTTTTCCGCACTGTTAACAGAAAGCCGACAGCGACGTACTCCTGCGCCTCTATCAGCCACCTCCCGCAAGAGCATGGATTCACAATCTTCAGATGAATTCTTCGATGCAAACGACGGTGACACAATACGTTCGCAATTTCTCACAATTCGACGAGACAGTGAGGAGAGTGAAGAGCGCGATAATGTCTCGGACGGCGAGTCTGAATCTAGCAGTGAAGCAGAAGGCGGCAGCTTTGACCGCAAATTCCGCGAAGGCCAACCATCCCTCTTCCCTACTAAACCAAAGTCCCTCGCACCCCTACCTCTCGACCGAGTGCGTCGTCGAAGCACAGTACCTTCAGCGAAAGTCGCTCCACCAAGTCTAATTAGCTTTTTGCGGAAGAATGTCGGCAAAGACCTCTCTACAATCGCTATGCCGGTCTCTGCAAATGAACCCACCTCATTCCTCCAAAGACTTGCTGAGCAGCTTGAATACTCAGAACTATTAGATGCGGCTACCAGCGCGCCTTCTGAATCTGGCGAACGCCTTGTTCATATAGCTGCTTTCGCAATTTCCGCCTTTTCCAACTCCCGTATCAAAGAGCGTGCAGTCCGTAAACCCTTCAACCCCATGCTCGGAGAGACATTTGAGCTCGTTCGCGAAGACAAAGGCTTCCGCTTCATGGCAGAGAAAGTCTCACACCGACCTGTGCGGATGGCGTGCCAGGCAGAATCCCAACACTGGACGTTCCTGCAGTCGCCAATGCCAGTGCAGAAATTCTGGGGCAAGTCCGTTGAGCTGAATACGGATGGCCGCGCCAGGGTGTTCCTCCATTCTGTTAACGAGCACTATAGTTGGACTGTCGCAACTAGTTTCCTGCGCAACATCATCGCAGGGGAGAAATACGTCGAGCCAGTTGGTACTATGACAGTGGTTAGCGAGACAACTGGCGCAAAGGCCGTCTGTACGTTCAAAGCTGGCGGCATGTTTGCTGGTCGTAGCGAGGAGGTTAGTGTGCAGATTTTTGACCCACAGGGCGGATTATTACCTCTAGGACTTCAGGGGAAATGGACCTCGGAGCTGAATATGACAAACAATGGACAAAATGTTGGCAGTACTGTTTGGAGCGCTGGATCTCTTGTCGATAACCCTACACAGCGATACGGATTCACCGAGTTCGCTGCCTCGCTGAATCAAGTTACGGAAATTGAAAAGGGCAAGATCCCCGTGACAGACAGCAGACTGAGACCTGACCAGCGGGCAGCGGAGGAGGGGGACTTAGACCGAGCGGAAGCACTGAAGGCACGATTAGAAGAGCGGCAGAGAGCCAGACGCCACGTCATGGAGGAGCATGGCGAAGCGTGGTGTCCGCGTTGGTTCGCAAAAGTGGGAGAAGAAGGCGAGGAGATATGGAAATTAAAGAGCGGCAAAGACGGATATTGGGAGGAGAGGTCTAGAGGAGACTTCACCGAGGTTATGGATGTCTTCCAGGTTTAGCCTTGTTTTCCAGTAGGATAAGAGGTATGGTCGCCCGCTTACGTGTCGAGGAAGGATTTGGTGTTAGAGGTCTTCAACATAGAGCTGGTGGGACTGGTATATTATTAGGAAAAGCTTGTAAGCTGGAAGCTGCGAGATTTGTTATTTTAAACTTTACTGTCCATTTGATTGTAAGATTGTTCATAGTGCTGTCGTTTTGTACCGCCTGAGCACCACGATGTTGATACCGAAGCTCCACTATCGATTGCAACGCAGAATAACACTCTAGTATTCAGACTTCCGGTTTCCCTCTAACGCGTCAAGGTAGACAAGATAGTATAGAATCAAAGACTACAGTAGCAACATATTCTTGGATCCACCTTAGATACTCTCGATGTAGGTAGGGCTGCAACGAAATAAATTAGAAGGTACTGCTTATTGTCTCCGTGACATCTACGGCGCCCTCAATCGCGTTATTCAGTTAGTCAGCTCCAACCCGTCGGGTTTCTTGTACGTATTAGTAAAACGACGCAATAAGCATAAATGCTGCGTATCATTGGTTGTAATTCTCCAGCACTTTGAATACAATAACACCCAAAAGTCGTGAACGCGCCCAAATACCAATCCTAGAAATCAGCCAAAGATATACAGGTATAAAATAGTCACAAATATACTGGATAAAAAATTGGATGGTCCAATTCAAGCCGAAAAAGGTAAACTTAGAGAAAAGTTTTTGGTGATTCCCGCATGGCTTTGAATATTCATAGCCATGCTGTTCCACACCACAAACACACGTCAAATCAATCTAGCAAGTAAGAATCTCATTCAAATATATTTTCATTATGCGGTTGAACTTTCCCCGCCGGCCATCACCGTGTATCCTGGCCCGTGCTATTGCTAACCAACTCCTCGAGTAGTTCTGACATTCTGGTTATGAGGTCCGTAATAAAGGACATCTATTAGTAGTGGTTTTATATTAAGTAGTTTAATACTAAGGATTAAAACTAGATAGCAATTTTATAAAGAAACAAGTAAATATTACTAGCTTTATATTTCTTATTACGGCTATTAATCTAAGACTTCTTATTGGCTATATTTTTATCGATAACGTAGTACGTTAATTAGCGGGTTAAGAGATAGTATCTAATACTAAAACACGGCTTCTCTTTATTATAAATAGCACCTATAGTATAATTAACCATGTATAAATAATCTTGAGTTATTAATAAATATATTCTTGAGCATTCGTGATTAAGGTATTTGAGTAAAATTTAATTATATTATATCATTTAGTCAGTAGACAAGAGATTACCTTTTTCTCTCTCCCTATTACGCAAACGCTTACCCCGATGGGTAAGGATACCGGACACCGGACACGGCGTGAAGGTGCGAGCTCATATCCAGCGAGAGTAAGCGCTCCGCGCAAGATATAAGGCCGCCCCGCATCCTATATATATTTATATAATCTATATAATCTCTATAACTAATCAAGGCCTTCGATTTCGATTATAATTATCGGGTAATCGATATAGTTATAATTTAGATAACTAACCTAATGATTATTGGCATCACTGATGACACGTAGGGATGCAATCATTCGAATGGTATTGTTGTTGTTGGCATACTCGTCCCCGGTTGAGACTTTCGGCCACAAGGACTCGATGAGTGCGGAAACGCCTGGATGCCGTCTACATGACTGGCTCGCCCAGAAGACGGTATTCCGATTTACTATCCATCGTTCCTGTTTCTTAGGACATTATAAATTTTAGCGTAGTTATTTTCAGTTAAGTCAGAGCATACCGTTTTTGGATTATCCATATCCATCCTATCATCGGGGTTCGAGGCCGAATCTTTGCTAGTCGTTGACATCGAATTTGTCTTCAGAACTATGGGCATTATCTGATTCTTCGCCATCAGATCCAATAATAGTATCTTCCATTAAAACGTCCGAAGAGGGCATTTTATCTAGTGGCAAACCCGACTTTGGTATTAATTAGCTAACTGTTTTAAAGTTTTGTGGCCCTCAGGTCAACCGAAATTCATTCAAAAGGTTAATGCCTTACCGCAAATTTGAGTACTTATTGATTGCGCGTGAGCGAACCCAACAAATTAGTGGACGTCTTCAAAGTTCTGTTGCCCTCAGTTCAACCAAAATCTGTTAAATGGAGTGATTCCTGCCGCAAATTGAGAGGTTTTATACTGCTTACCCTTAAGCAGTTGTATGCGATCGGAAAGGCGAGGTGAGGCCCTATTTCGTATTAAGCTTTCGGCTATTCTCTGGGCTTCGGACTCCGGCCACTCAAGCCCTTGACAAAAATTTCTCTTAACCCCAGGAGACATTTACCAATTAAATCTCATCTACGAATACCATCATCCAGCCCGCATGCATAAGCTTGACGAGTGGCTTGCGCTTGGCGATGGGGGACAGGCAGCGGCCCCTCCTCTTCCGTCCGCGCGCAGTTTCATCGAGAGTAGTGAGGGTGCCAGCTTGTCTGCGCCAAACGCTTCGTCCGCGCTCTTCTCTTCTTCGTCGTCGGTTAGCTCCTTCTCTTCACAGGTACGTTTCAACAAATCCAAAGGCCGCTTGATGGATCATAGTTACAGTTCAATAACGAAGATTCTAGCCGATGGGATTTCCGGAAGATTATGTCCACGGACTTTCTCAAGTCCAGTTCCACTACGGGTCGAGCAAAGACGTACCAGCCTGGTCACACGCAACTAAGAACGACCGAGCCCATGTAGCCGTTCTCGAGGGCCTGGCGCTCCTACTCGTTTTTACTCCGAAAGGAGATGTGGCGGCGACATCATCTTGGCAATCAGCAGACGAATTAAAACTCCTATGGGCGAAAAATCAGCCTGTTGACGACAATAACCAACTCCGATATATCGAGGAGCTACTTGAAAACGCAAAGAATGGCAATGGTACCGATGTATTGTTGAATAAGGTTATTACTATGTGCAGAGAAAAGATTTTTCATCGAGTCAAGAAGTTGGCAAATTCATTCGGTGTGAGCCAGAACAATCAAAGGCGAGAGGAATCGAATCTGTGGAAATTTGATGAGACTAAGGAACCGCATCAAGAGCTCGCGGCTGCACTGAAGGACGCTGGCTGGTATGAAAATGAGTCGATCGTCCGTGTACTCGATACTTTCACGCGCTTTATGGGAAGGACTACAAAAACCTCTGAAGCAGGTGTTTTCTGGGATATCCTTAATTTCTCATGGTGTGTTACATCAATCGCCAGCCTCAACAAGGTGTTGAACGAAAAACAAGTTAGATATCTGGGCAAGCTTGGCGATTATGTGCGGATAATTGAGCACATACCTATGCTTCTTAAGAAGGCTGGTAAAGCGAAGATTACTATTGAGCAGGTAATAACTTAATATATACTCCTTATCCCTTATCGCTAATCACTAGTAGGTTCGACCTCCAGTAGCGAAACCTATTGAAGTCATCTCGGGTTCTCTTGAGGTCCTTAACCTCCGATGTAGTCGAATTGTCTCCAAAGGAGTCACGTCAATCGAGAATTGGGATCTGGTCACGGACGTATATCAGAACGCACAGCCAGGGCAGCCAACCGTCGGGAAGAAGATAGTAAATTTTACTCAACACTGTGAAATCACTCTTGCACTAAACATGCTCGAGCGCCATACTCAGCTAAAAACTAAACAAAGAGTCGAGATCGGCGTGTCGAAGGCTTGCTGCGAATGGTGTTATGAGTATCTAAAGCTCCTTGCCTTACCATACCCGAAAAGTACGATCTTAGTCCGGGCCTCTCACGGGAAGCAACCCGACGGTTGGATGATACCGCCTGACACTCCAAAATTAATAGCAACTAGGGTAGAAGAGATGATTGAGGACAGGATCGATGATGTTATATGGGAAATTCTAGGCCGTCGGCGGTCTGACTCGAATGAGTTGACAGATTTTACGGAGGAGCCCGATTTGGGAGCTAGGAAACAAGCTATCATTAAGAATAAGCTTGGTGTGGCCGTGTGGGATGCTTAAAGACCACTTATAAATAGATAATAGACTGGTTTCCTACCTTTTCTGCAAGTAGGTGGTATAAAATTTATGTCAGCACCCTCAATGTGAAGTTGAAAGGTCCTAGCTTATAAGGATGGGAATAAAGCGGGGCTAGATGCTTGCCGCACGGAACAGCTCTTGTCAATATAACGATCCTCTATTAGGACTCGGTTGGAACAATGTCGAGGCCTTCCGAATAAGTTAATTAGAAAGTCCATGTATGAAGAAATAAAGTGTGTTTTTCCGGATAGCCTAAACCACAAAGAGCGACACCATTGGCACAAATATCGTATGCTTATGGTAACCACAATACCTCAATAGTCCCTTCAATTGTCGAACCCAATCACAATTCAAGGCCTCACTACTTTCCAAGCAAGGAAAACGCACAGTACTTTTATGATTGATGCCCTAGCGGAGATGGTGATCAACTCGACTCGAAGCGAAATAATGCTGTGAAGCACCTTTCTTACTGATAAAATAAACGCCATGCTACCACCAATTGCAGCTCCTTGTGTTGGTTATGCGACTGATGGAAACTCTGATTATGAATACATGCAAGAAGACCTAAAATGCTTTATGCGCCCTTCTATCGCTCATCGGGAGGGCCTGAGAAGATGCCCATTCGTAGCCTGTGGGCCTATGAACAAATCTAGTTAGTCTTCCGTATTATTGAAGTTTCTCTGGGATCTTTCGAATTATGAGGTTGGGGTGTCTCTAACGTACCGCCGGCAATTTCGGTAACACGACGGCTATTGTAGCCAAGAAATTGATCATGAAATACGTCAAGTCGTAATGCGTGTAATGTGTGCTGATCAAAAAGAGAATTATAGGCACGCTCATCAGAAACTTCTTTGCAGGCGTGTATTGATCGCCATTATCAATTTGTTCCCACATGTTCAGGTTGTCATAGGCCCCAGCATTGAAGTCGAAGGGCACTCCGCGAACGTAATGAAACATTAAGTAGGAGCCGAACATGTAGGATATGTTTGTAAGGGTCCAGGAAGTCTCTTGTGATACGCCAGGAATGATGTCGAAGAGGATTTTGGCCAAGACAATGAGTACGAAGTGGATGACCCATGCTCCTGAAGGAAACCACGTATTAGCTTCAGCTTCTAGAAAATCAACTATATCCCAAGTTGTTGTTTACAACAGCGGAGCTCCTTCGTCAAGAATATACCACATACCTTTAGCATTGACCCAATTCGCGTTCAAGTTTGGCAGAGCAGCCTGGTCATTAATATGTTCTAACGACTCTGGAGGCTCCGTATACATGAGACTACTGGAGCGCCTCCTCCGACCATTCTTGCTATTCAAGACCATGTTGCGCTCCGCAGACGATGCACTTAGATAGGCTGGGTGTGGGTCGCCGGCGAAGGTAAGGTGAGAACGGTTAAGAAGTATTGGGGACAGTTTGGCGGTATTGAGGATGATGCAGGACAGGCCTGAATGATGCTTGGAGGATAGAGAGTAGCGTATAGAAAGACAAAATAAGTAGACAAATGCTCCTAGAAGTCATGGGACTAGGATTAGTATGGGCAAGCAAGCGCAGCAATAGCTTGGGGGACTTACTGCAAAGGCAAGATTCCGGCTTGTCCGAAGTTCGAGAGTATGGACAAACGAATGGCGAGCTATAGTAAGCCCTAGAATATTATGAAGCCGTACGGAGAATAGCAAAGCTGATAGGGCAAGAAGACAAGTAGTTGGCGTGAGAAAGGCAATGGGCTGGCCAGGTGGACTAGGGATGGCGTACTATGTGTAACGTTAACGTTTCCCTCGTGAACTGCCTGACCACCACGCGAACCTCCCTTTACTAGACTGATCCACCCTGCTCATCACTGCAACACCAACACCATTACAACCACCAATATGGCTGACATCAAAGCTCAACGGGAAGGCCAAGCTGTGCCTCCTCCAGAAACCACAGAACCCGCTCCTAAACCGGTCAAAAGATCATGGAGGTTAGCACGCGCCAAGCCAGGCTTGTATTGCATTGTTCAAGCTAACTCGACGGCAGGCGCAAGTATCGCAAGATGAGGGCCGTCTTCGAAGAGAAGATGCATACAAGTAATTCTCTAATTAGAGAAGAGTATAAAGCGGTGGCTCTTGCGCGTCGGTTACAAGAGCAAAATGAGTACGTTTGGTCACAAACATCACGAGTATTTAATAGCTCACAGAAGCTATCCAGCCAAATACTCGACCTCCTTCTTGTCATCAATGATGCCGCACGCATACCTAGCTCTCTCCGCTTTGACCTACGCTCCCCGTCTCCTAGCCAGTCTGCCGTTCCATCTCTTGAACCAGACGATGAGGCCAATCCCGAAGCCATCCAGAATCTACTTCGAGAAGCACGCGTTGAGCTAGCTGCCGGACAACTCTCGCCCGAAGAGTTTGCACAGATGGAAGCAAAACTAAGTACTAAAGCGCCTGCCGTAGGCCCTCGCACCCTCATACATCTCCAAAACAAGACTCCTCATACGTCACAACCCCCAGAGCCGCTCCCCGATGACCTTCAAATCGGTGACAATGCTCCCGGTTATCTCTCGCCCAACCATGAAGAAGAATACCTCCTAGCTGCCGACGCTGCGCTTACCGACCCTTTAGTTTATGACCCATCATCGCGCGATGGCCGTCCGCTTCGCATAGCTACGCAGCCGCTACCTACCGATAAAGAGCTTACACTACGCAACCCAGACAGCGTATATAACTGGTTGCGGAAGCACCAGCCGCAGGTATTTTTACAGGACAAGGACCCGCATCACGAGAATGCGTCCGAGAAATCTAGCGCCCGACCCGCTGCTGCGCCGCACGGACACCAGGGGCGTGGTGGAGGAAAGCGCCCTTCCGCCGTCTCAACATCAACGCCGGGCCCGAAGATGGAGCAGGATATGCTGGATGATGAGATCGGCTTCATTCCTGAGACAGGAACGGGCAGCGCCAAGGCACGGCGCAACAAGGACGACGAGCCATACAGGCCGAAGGGTGGAAGCAGCCGGCCCGCCAAACGGAAGAGGGAAGACGGAGAAAGTGGGAAGGGAGGAAGGAAAAAGTCACGAGTGAGCGGAGGAGCGGGAGGCAGTGGAGGTGTTAGCTGAGACGTCTAAGACTGAATTTTTCATCGAGGCTTATACTTACTGAATCGCTGTGTTAGATGAGGGAGTTGAGGCTACGGAAGTCGCAAAGAAGACCGGCTTCTGCCGCTCATGTAGCGATGATGAGGTCATGCTAGTACTGTAAATCGCCGGCCTACTGCCTCCATCTGAATGTGCGTTCTATAGGCGGTTCGGGCCGCGACGTAATTGAGGGACCAGTGTAAGGCATCAGAAAGGTACCGGAGCAATGGTAGGGAAAGTAGATACCCACTTCGGTTTCATCCAACCAAATTAGATTAAATTCCATCTGTTCTGCCAATAATACTCTCTCCTTCAACTAACAGCTCTTTGTCATGGATCCGATCTTCTATATAGAGAAACCCGTCCCTTATTACAACCGCAGACCTTTTGCAGAGGACAGCTCTGCTTACTGTACACTATCCGTGGCCTTCGTAGCTGCGCCTTGACCACCCACCCGAAGGGTGGGTGGTGGACATCCAAATCGCCAGGGTTTAAAAGAATCAATTATATAGCACCACTACAGTAATAATTACAAGTCTTCCTGCTGCTCACGCGCTTTATCCCATTTACTATATTCATTCTTAGAGTTATTAGGAGTCTTAGGCTCTAGTGTTAATATTTTAGCCCGCTTTTTACGCTTATTTATAAGCTTCTTTTTATTAGCTACCTTTTTCTTTTTAGCTAGTAAACGACCTTCTATAACTGTAATTACCCTAAACTTCTGTATAACCTTTCTAGCGTTAGCCTTTTACTTTTAGCGTTACTTATTCTTAGCCTTAGTCTCTTTTAGCTGCCATTTAAGAGATCTAAATGCCTAAAGCTAAATCTCTGCCCTATATATATATTTCTATATAGCCTTATTTAGGTCCTTATTCTTCTACTCCTCCCAATTCTACCTAATATACGAAGCTAGGTTGCTTATCTGCCTAAGTATTTTTAGTGTTGTAATATTAATAGTTATTAACTATGGGTCCTTCTCTAGTATAGCCTTAGGTGGTAAAGGTAGTTTATTAAGCACCTTCTCTAGGTTAAACGGGTAAAGGCCAGTCTCTGCAAATGCCGCTTTAATTGTTGCCTTTTTAAATATGCGCTTTCGTACGTTAGGAATAAGGTAAAGAAATTCCATCTTATTAATCTTAAATGCGCTGGTGCGGTAAGCCTAGTTTACGGCCTTGCCGTACCAGTGCTTAAATAGCTAAAAGACGACTATATTAAGCGGCTGTATCTTATGCGTAAGATATAAGGGAAAGTAGGCTAGCAAGATCTTCTAGTTAATGCAGTATTACGTAAATTCTAGCATCTTGTAAAAGCCGTGGCCGTTAAAAATAAAGAGCCTATATACACCCTTTATCCTGCTTTACGTATAAAGATTAAAGTGTTTAATCTATTTAAGTGCGATCTCGTTGTTTATATACGCCGTATTACTAATACCAATAGTATAGCTATTAGGAATTATTATCTCCGAGTACTAGCGTATCTAGTAGGTCTTACCTTTAAAGATAATAAGAGGTGGGATAACATGGCCGTCTGCGTAAATTATCTCTATAACTATAATAGATTTACGGCAAAATGCCTTACCTGCCTTATACCGTACTGCCTTATTATAAATAATAAGTACCTTCTCTTTCTTACCTTATCCTATACGTATACCTAATTCGTCTATATTGTATATATCTTTATACTATACCGCGTACTTCTTAATATCTTTCCCTAACGCGTTAAACCACTCTTTTATAAGAACAGGATCTTTAGCGGCCTGCCTCTTTACCTCTTTAGGTACTTTAGTCTTAAGTATAATCTTTTAGCGCTTGTAGAATCGTATAGCCTATTTAGTACCATAGGTACGTGGTAGTTTGGTAGGATCTATATGACGGTTAATAAGAATATGATTAACGAATCGTTTAAGCAGAGAAATGCTAGGGCGTTGCCCAATGTCGTTTAGCTGTATAATCCATAGCATAATGCCTTCTTCTTCGGTATCGCTGAGTAGCCTATTTGTAAGCTTTGCAGTGTGTGGGAATTGAACGAGCGACTTGATTGTAAATCTATGGAAATCAAGTGGTATATATACACGAAAGTAGACCCCTAACTCCGAGACCTATGACTTATATCAAACGTATCCGAGACATACGAGGGTAGTGCTAACGTAGGTGAAACAGGGTAATATGCAAGGTCCGGTAGTCGGTTACACACCCCCCTAGATTTGACGGTGTAGTTAAAGCTGTAGAAAGAAAAATGAAGGTAGAAACTGTATTAAACAGGAGTAACAAAAGGGTCGTTTTAGAATATATCTCCCCAACTTTATATCTCTGGATATAGAGCTGTATTCAAAGAGATGTCCTCCCTAGCCTCTCA